>OBRO01000151.1_pt1 | contig 14867 bp, 12 predicted proteins | sample 1475671 | NCBI WGS metagenome assembly OBRO01 (sample SAMEA3360694, study PRJEB22359) | human gut metagenome | biome: ENVO:urban biome; feature: ENVO:human-associated habitat; material: ENVO:feces | place: Bangladesh | collected 2011
GTACATCTGTACAAAAAGCATTGGAACTTGCTCGTCAAAACAAAACAATCGGTCATCCATTGGATGCATCCGTTACAGTATATGCTGAAGGTGCTGCATTTGATGCATTAAATGCACTTGGTGAAGAAGGTTTGGCTAAACTCGTTATTGTATCCGAAGCTCACATTGTAAATGGCGCTGCACCAGCAGAGGCTGTAAAAGACGAAGAAACAGGCGTAGCGACAGTAGTTGCTCCATCTGAACTTGAAAAATGTGAACGCTGCTGGATCCACCGCGATACAGTAGGTCAAGATAGCGAACATCCTACACTTTGCCATCGCTGTGCAGAGGTAGTAAGAAGTATATAACATTTAATGAATATAATGTGAAAAATGATTATATTTATCTGATATATCGGTTATAGTGACTTTATTAATTTTATCTGATTATAATATTGGACGTTTTAAGGTATAATGATTATATATAGAGGTTTCATTATTTTTGAATGGAGGGCTACATTATGTCCATGACAAAAAAAATAGAGAAAAAATTATTGGATAAAGAAGAAAAGCGCGCTAAAGAATTATTAGATGAGTTAAATATGGATAAAAAAGACAATTCCAACGTTAAAGTGAATGTGGAAACCGGTAATAAGCTCTATGATCGATTATTGGAAAAAAAGACAAAACGGTTGTATGTACAAGAAGAGGCATTAGGGATAAAACCTAATTCGGATAAAAAATAAATTAAAGAACAGTCGTATATAAAATAATTATTTTGTAATGCTCACATACAGATGGTTTGTTTTATAGCTTTAGCAGTGGTTACATCAGTAGCCACTGCTATTTTTTAGGTTCTCTGTCAAATATTGGGGTATTTACCCTACGAGCCTTGTTTGGCACCAATCATATTTAATGTGTGCATGTGGAAATAGCGCCTCCATGATGCGTTTAAACTGCATTCGCTATCAGAGTGCTTTTCTGGTGTTTTTGTTATGTGATACAATGATGAAAAGGCTTTAGCATGATTAAGGAGGTGGGTTGTATGAAATATATGTTAATGCACAAGGATGTAGCAGTATTGGAATTTTCTTTTTCTGAACAACGTCGTTGGGCTCGAATTGTTGATGTATTGAATGCGGCTCATGTACCTGTTAATATGCTTGTGCAGCCTCATAACAGAGAGCGTGCTTTAAATGAATTTATTGACCATCGATTTATTCCTCAAAGTCGTTCTAATTATGATGTTATTAAGGCCTTGTATAAGGCCAAAGATGCATTTGAACTGTCCTTGCGATCATATATGGTGAGTATTTCTGACCATTATTGGGTTAAACCTTGCGATAGTTCTGTGACTTGGTCTGATGTGAATTTTTATGATAATCCAATTCCCGATGATCAAGTGTTAATAGGCGCTATTGATACATTACATCAATATGATCCTTGGCGTCGGACGCCGAATACATCGAATAATGGGACATTGCGTCAGATTTGGTTGCACCGCGGAGATGAAATTTTGCTTTCAAAAGCGGGAGAATTGACCTTTAAACAGGAACCATTCAATGAGGCCGTTGTTAGCGACATATTAGCCTATTTTGATGTGCCTTATATTACGTACTATTTGGATTATATGTCGGATGAAGCTGAGAATGTATCGGTCTGCAATTGTTTTACGAATCGCAATGTAGAATATATTCCTGCATGGCAATTGACGGCTAACACAAAACCAAATGATATGAGTGAATACGCGCATTATGAGAATCAGTTGCATTTGTTTGGTCTTACTGATGTGACGAGTCAGTTAGAGCAAATGATTGTACTAGATGCGCTCATTGCTAATGAAGATCGTCATTGGGGCAACTTTGGGGCTCTTCGTGATAGTGAAAGTCTAGAATTTATCGGTCTTACACCTATTTTTGATAACGGAAACTCCTTGGGGTATAAAGCGGCATCTGTTATGCGAAACCGTAATGCAGATGTGTCCGTAGCCTTTAACAAGACTCATACACTGGAATTGAAACATGTGTCCTCTGCTGTGAAAGTAGATTGGGATGGTATTATGAATCATTGTATGGAGATTGTAGAACATAGATATAATCAAATGGTAGAACCAGAGTTTGGTATGGATCGTGCACATATGATTGGCCAATTCATACAAGAACAAACAAAAAAATTAAAAATTTTTTAGATTTATGAATTCATTGTATGCTACCATTCTCCTCAAATATATGATGATAATTGTTATCGTCTTATTTTCCTCATGAAAACCTTATGCGTAAAAATCTACTCGTTTCATATTAGAATTAAAATAATCGTTTATGATATTTATAGTTAGTTTAGTAAGTGAGTGTATGAGAAGGAGGAATATGCAATGGTAGTAACAATCATTAAAGCTGTTATGGCTGCTCTTACTGGTTTGGTAAACGCATTATTGCCTTTATTTAAATAATAAAGTTCCCAAAACCCTCATAAACCCTCAAAGCTTGAGTATGTATACTCAGCTTTGAGGGTTTTTTCTTTATGTATATTTTTACTTACAATAGAATGAAATAATATGCAGATTTGAGATTTAAACGATATTTATTGTTGGTTTAAATGTAGGCGCTTTCATTGACTATATCTAAATATATACATATAATAAAAATGAAATAAAGATGAATATACATCTTAGAACTACATATAGAGGGAGAATGAGAGATATGAAAAGAATATTAGTTGTAAAAGCTATGGTTCTTGGGGCCATAGCTTGTTCTATTAGTGCTATTGGATTTGCAGCGGGTGTAGAGTCTACACATATACAAGATGCAGCCAATATGCAACAAAATAAACAAGGTACGGAACAACATGAGGCAGTGCAATCCAATTGGATGGACCGCACAGATATTAAGGTTGGTACACAGTCTAAAGTGGGTACACAAGTGTCTATAGAAACATTGCAACCATTAACTCATTACGATGAGAACTCCAAGTCCGTATTGTTTGTACAAGGCGGTATTGGTCGAGGTGGCCAAGAGCATTCTGTTAGTTACTATCACGGATATCATGAGATTTGGTATCCTTATAATCCTGCAACGGGTAAAGGTGATCAACGGTATAGAGCAGAGAAGTATGAAAATACGAAATCATTAGGTACTGTAGCGAATGCGGGCTTAGGGTATCGCCATCTTAGTAAGAATGAGCATGCCTATGTTGGTGTCAATGCCTTTGTTGATCGCGCTTTCTCCGAGAATGCTAATCGTGTAAGTGGGGGCCTAGAATATGTATCAGGTCTTAACGAAGTTCGTGCTAATGTATATAGAGGTTTAGGGAGTGTGAAATCGCAATCTGATATGATACATTTACCGCCATCGTACTTCACATTTGATTTAGATGGGGGCCCTGCTTACTATATGCCACATGAGTCTCAAAAGGTATTATCTGGATATGATGTAAGTTATGCTCGTACATTTAAAAATGCTCGTTGGGCCCGTGTACATGCGACGGTATATCATTGGAATGGTCTTAGTGTGCCTAATCATAGCAATGCATTATTGAAAACGCTTGAAATTGGCAACAGTCATGGATGGAAAGTAGGAACTACATTACAAGTAACGCCTCATGTATCGCTAGATGTAGGCTATACATCGGATAGTAAGTATGCTAGTGGTGCCTATGGATTTGTTAAGTATACATTGGGAACATCTAAGTTTGCTTGGCATGGTGGTAAACATAGTGATGATGCTATTACAAATGCTCGCGCTAGAATGTTAGATAAGGTAGAGCGTAGTCCGTTAACAATAGGCCATACATATGAAGAAGATTGGAATGTAAGACCTAATGATCACTTATAAAATTGATGATAATTTATAAAACTAAAAGGAGAGAAGTTTCGTAATGAAATATAAGTTAGTATTAACATCTATGGTTATGGGGGCCATAGTGTATAGCACAAGTGCCGTAGTGGGAGCGGCCAATGTGGCGCCACAAGTGAGCGATACAGCAAAGCATGAGGCCGTGCAATCTAATTGGATGGATCGCACGGATATTGCTGTAGGTGTACAGACCGGAGGTCAGTCCAAATTAGATAAAGGACATTTTTTAACGGATGACCAAAATTCAATCTATAATAAGCAGTCTGATTATGGTAATTTAACGAAAGCCTATATAGAAACATTGCATCCTATTTCTCATTATGATGAGAATAGTAAAAGTGTTCTGTTTGTACAGGGGCGCATTGGACGTGGCGGTGAGAAAATCGTATCAAAAGAGATGAGGGGTTATTTTATTAATGAACCTATAATACTTAGGAATGGGCAGCTATCTAGTTACACCATAAAAAATACGGATGAAAAATCATCAGAAACATTAGGAATTATTGGTACTGTTGGTATTGGATATCGACGTCTTAGCCGCAATGAACATGCCTATGTAGGTGTTAATGCATTCGTTGATCGAGCTTTCACAGGCAATTACAATCGTATTAGCGGTGGTGTAGAGTATGTAAACGGACTCAACGAGGTATATGCTAATGTGTACAGGGGGCTTGGGGATAAGGACCTTGTAAAAGGTGGTGGTGGTAATCCATATCCAAAACGCTTGTATCCTAATGGATATCCATCAACATTTCCGTATAATACAATTCCTAGTGAAAATTATTATACCTACAAAGGCGATAGAGCACTAGGCGGCTATGAAATCGGTTTTGCTAGATCCTTTAAGAATGCTCGTTGGGCTCGTGCCTATGTAAATGGATATCGCTGGAAGGGGCAAGGTTTTGGCCATGAACAAAATTATAATTGGGGACGTCCAGGCCATTGGTCCGTTCCATGGTTTTCTGTGCGGGATGCAAATCACTATAAGGGGATTAAAATCGGTGCTGAATTACAGTTAACGCCACATATATCCTTAGATATTGGGTATAACAATGCAAACAATATGTCGAAAGGCATGTATGGTACTGTGAAATATACATTAGGTACATCTAAATTTGCCTTCTGGGGTGGCAAGCATAGTGATGATACGATTACTACAGCTCGTTCTAAAATGCTAAATAAGGTACGTCGTCAAGACATGATTGTAGAATCCTTTGATGATATTGAATACCATTATTTAGCACCTATCGATCATTTATAATACCACTGTAGTTTAGATTATAGATATTAAATAAGACATGTAATAATAGGGGAGTAATTTTAATGAGCAAGACATTAATGATAAAAGCAATGGTTTTGGGTGTTGTAGCATGTGCATTTAGTTCTACAGGTTTTGCAGCAACTGTTCAAAATGGAAATGGCCAAGGTAGCATCGCTTCTGCTACAGAAGTGAATGAGGCTAAACATGAAGCTGTTCGTTCTAGCTGGATGGATCGTACCGACATTAAGGTTGGCACACAATCGAAGATGGGTGAGCAAGTATCTGTGGACACATTGCAGCCCTTAACTCATTATGATGAAAACTCTAAGTCCGTATTATTCGTACAAGGCGGTATTGGTAAAGGTGGTCAAGAACGTAAAGTGAGCTATTTCTCTGGCGTTAATGGTGGCGCTTGGTATCCTTTGGATCCTACTACAGGAAAAGGGAAAATGCGTAAAGACCAATTAATGACTTACGAAACGCATAAAATAGGAACCGTTGCCAATGTAGGTATTGGATACCGCCGTCTTAGTAAGAATGAACACGCCTATGTAGGTATAAATACTTTTGTTGATCGTGCTTTTTCTGAGAATGCTAATCGACTTAGTGGAGGATTAGAATATGTGACAGGCCTTAACGAGGTTCGTGTCAATGTGTACAGAGGTCTAGGTAGTGCCTCTATAAAACATCGTAGTATACAACTACATGATGATTATTTTGATTTCCCGACGGATCCATGGGGATCAAGACCTTCTGTTGACCAAGGTTCGGGATCTGCTGGCGTGGACTATTATGATGGACATAAAGTTTTAAGTGGGTGTGATATTAGTTATGCTCGTACATTTAAAAATGCTCGATGGGCTCGTGTTCAGCTAGGTCTTTATCATTGGAATGGACATGATGTTCCTACACATGGTGAATATACTAAAGAACCGCTTCATTTAGGTAAAAGTCATGGATGGCAAGTAGGAACTATATTACAAATCACACCACATATATCATTAGATTTAGGTTATACATCGGATAGTAATTATGATAGTGGTGCTTATGGATTTATTAAGTATACATTGGGGACCTCTAAGTTTGCTTGGCATGGTGGAAAACATAGTGATAATACTATTACGAATGCGCGTGCAAGAATGCTTGATAAGATAGAGCGTAGCCCGATGATGATTGGTAATACCTATGAAGAACGATGGAGTGTAGTTACTGCTGATTCGTTGTAATTATGATTGAGCATATTAGAGTCATATGTTTATTTTTAATTAGGATGATTTTATATTTGATATCAGATACTAATGAGAATGGTCCTTTGATCAGTCGAAACAATCCATAGGCACAACGGGAAGCCTAGGAATAGGTTATCGCCGATTAAGTAAAAAGGAGCATAGCTATGTGGGTATTAATGCCTTTTATGATTATGCTTTCAAAGAACATTATAAGCGTGCTAGTTTAGGTGTAGAATATGTAACTGGTGAAAATGAATTGTATGCTAATTTCTATAAACCATTTGGTCACTCCGGGAAGTTTTATGTACAAACTATGTATACCCTTGGTAAATCTAAGTTTGCTCTCTTTGGTGGAAAGCATAGTGATGATAGCATGACAACTGCTCGTTCTAAAATGCTTGATAAGATTGAACATCAAGATATGCAGGGGCTCAATCTAAATGGGGATTTCCACGTTCATTACCCTCATGATCGTTTATAATATATGTAGCCTATGTTTAGGTTATAACAAAGGAGCTAGTACGCTGTGTACTAGCTCCTTTTGGTATGTATTCTATTATTGTAAATCCTTTGGCACGCTGATTGCTTTCCAATTATCTAACTCTGGAATGTCCAAGGTATTGATAGTTCGTTGTATCCAGTAGTTCAAGGACACTTCATTGCCAAAGTACTGTTCAAATAGGTATGTATTACCGGGAATGTCCTTTTGCTTGCCGTGTTCGTCGACGATGTGGCGCATCGATTCCTTGAGGTACAGTTGCACCCTAAATGGTGTGGACCGCTTGCCCTTGAATATGAAATAGGATGGCCCGATAAAATCGTGGGTACGAACGTTGATTTGTTTGTATCGGTTGTTTTTGAGGCCGTCCAAGGATGCTTGAATCATGGCGTTGGCATCGTCATATTCCTCGAGTAGGAATGGTTCTTGATCGACGTCGAGTACATAGTGCCACGTCGGTTTTTCTTCATCTGTTTCGATGGCCCATGCATCTGAAAGCTCCGGTAAACGGTGGCTTTCATAAAGATCATGCCACAAATTGTGGGTGTCCTCCGCATTGAGTAGCGATTTATAGATAATCTCATGCCCTTCGGCTGAATCGTAGCCGTACAATCGAACTTGATAGGTGTTGCGTGGCATACGTTTTGTCTCCAGTTTATAGATGTTCCGTAATTTGTCCGGAATGGTTAGGAAATGATTGTAAAAGCTAAGCACCACCGTATCTTGTGTGGATAGGGCCTTATCGATGGTTTCTCGGTCATATAATGTGGTATCCCACTGAAAGCCATTCATATTGACAGATAATCGGGCCGCATTGTGAGGCCATGTGGTAGGGGCAGGACGAACAGTTGTAGAGGATTCGGTAATACCTTCCTTGTAATGCCAATGGCCATCTACCTTTTCGAAGGCCGCTAATCGTTCTGCTGCTTCATCATCTACAGGAATATCCTTAATCTCTTCGCTGCGATTGGCGAGATGTGACACGATGTACTGATGGGAGCTTTCATAATAATGGACTGCACTATCGAGGTCGGGCGTTCCCGTCACATATCCTTTTTCATAGGCGTAGCCCAAGGCAACGCGTGTGAGCGCACGGGTAATGTCGTAGAAGAGCACGCGGTCCTCCTCTTGAAGCGCCCGTTTCTCTTCCTCTAACACGCGGGTCAAGGATTGAATAGCAAAGCGGATGTTTTTGGTCACGCCAATGCCGTGAATGCGCATGTAACTAATATATGGCAAGGAGAACAAAAATCTGTCCTTTGTCGCCGCCATATGCGTCAAATCGGCGATGAGACCCCAGTCGAGAGGTAGGCCGCCAATGTGAAAGATATAGTTAAATGCGGCTTGCAACGCTGCATAACCGGCGTCATTAAAGTCCTTTGTGGCTGCTTGTTGATACAGTTCAGTAGCCTTGATTGGGTCATACGGAATGGCAGCGCGCAACGCAGATTGCTCATAAAAATGGTAGTAATAGTCGGCGAGTTCCGCGATACATTCTGGCTGGCCTAGTTCGGCGCCCTTTGTAAACCATGTGAAAGCCTCTGTAAACTCGCCTCTTTCGTGATGGTCGAGAGCCGTATAGAGCATCATGGTCGGATTGCCTAGTTCAGCGGCCCTGCGTGCCACACGGCGTGCATTTTCATAATCGCCTTCATCGATATAAATATTGCGCAAGTTCCCTTGGAACATGGCGAGCCCTTGATCAAGGGCTTTGGTAAACCAGTATTTCGCATGCTCCCGAGATTTTGCTTGTAACGTTTCTTCGTCTACCATACCGCGCAAGGTAGCAATGACTTCACGTAAACTCTTGCTGCGCGTCGCTTGGTGTAATCGTTGACTAAAGCTAGCCTTTTCTGGGCCTAATAGTTGTTTAGCCTCGTTAATAACGTGGTAATCGCCCCAAAAGAATACGTTGCCTATAATATATTGGCAGTATGCATCGTCCTGCTTTGCGTAATCATAGATGATGCGGAATGCATCGTCTAAGGACAACTGCATATCTCGCCTCACCGTAGGCGTAATCGACCCAGCTATGCGGAGCGCTTGCAGTGTACCGATTGGACTATTCCGGCGGATACTATCATGCAAACACTGATACGTGCGCATATTATCCTCTGGGAATCCAGACTCGGCCCACGTAAATCGCGGTCCAGCGTACACGCGTGCCAATAGGGCGTATGCATCTCCTAATTCACGTTCTTCTGGAGATAAAGCATTCTGGTAGACTTCCTCAGCATCCGATTCGTCCATACTACCTTGTGATGTAGCCGTGTTGCGTAATTCATGCTGAATTGGCTTTGTCACATTCGATTGATTATTTACAATCGACTCTAATATGCGCAGGCCCTCTTGAGCGGACTGCGGATCATAAGACATAAAAATTAAGTGGAAGACCCGTTGGAGGCGGTCTGTGAAGTATTGAGCCATAGGCCCTCCTTTCGTTTTTATACAATACACTACTATTATATACCGCGGTAGGAAATGGTAGAAGAGGCAAAGAACCGATGGGCCCAAAAATCCTCCACCGGCCGGGTCTGACTCGCCCTTCGGGCTCACAGGGCCAAAGTCGGATTTTTGGGCCCATCGGTTCTATCTCTCAGTCCATAGCCGATACGCGGTATATAATAATGTGAAATTGAAAAAACGTTATCGCCAACCCGACCGATAAACAGGCCGGGTCTGATTCGTCCTTCGGGCTCACAGGGCCATAAGTAGGGTGTGAGGCAACAGAGGAGCATAGCAACGCATGGGGCCCACACATCACTTAGTCACGAACGTAAGATTTCGTAAAACGAAATCCACAGTGAGTGTAAAGTCGGATTTTTGAGCCCATCGGTTCTATCTCTCAATCCATAGCCGACACGCGGTATATAATAGTAGTGAAATTGATAAAACCCGTTATTGCCCACCCAGCCGATAGGAAGGAGGGCCTACGGCCCGTGTGACGACGTGTCCTGAGAACCTCCGCCGGCCGGGTCTGATTCGCTCTTCGGGCTCACAGGGCCAAAGTCGGATTTTTGAGCCCATCGGTTCTATCTCTCAATCCATAGCCGACACGCGGAATATAATAGTAGTGAAATTGATAAAACCCGTTATTGCCAACCCAACCGATAGAAAGGAGGGCCTACGGCCCGTGTGACGACGTGTTCTGCGAACCTCCACCGGCCGGGTCTGACTACGCCCTGCGGGCTCCGCAGGGCCAAAGTCGGATTTTTGAGCCCATCGGTTCTATCTCTCAATCCATAGCCGACACGCGGAATATAATAGTAGTGAAATTGATAAAATCCGTTATTGCCAACCCAACCGTTGGAGAGATAAAAATAATTTCTTAGGCAGGTTAGAGTGCATATGAAAAAGACACCCCACGAAAAAACGACTTTGGCCCTGCCCCGAAGGGGACAGACCCGGCCGGTGGAGTTTTTTCGCGGGGTGTCTTTTGATTATCGTTCTAGCTGCTGACTAGAAATTATTTTTTGTTATAGTCACCAAACCATTTATCATAAATTTTTTGGTATGTGCCGTCTTCTTTAAGTTCTTTAAGTGCTTTGTTAACAGCGTCTTGCAATTCTTTGTTGCCTTTTTTCACGCCTAAAACTATACCTGGGGCTTTAGTAGGTTCGCCTACGAGTTTAAGGTCTTTGTCAGCACCTTGTTTTAGGTAGTACATAGCAACTGCGTTATCGATGATAGCGCCATCGATTGTGCCAGCTTTTAGTTCCATAAAGATATTGGCATTGGAGTCCATTTCTTTTACTGTTGTGTTAGGCATAGCTTTTGCGATGTCTACAGGAACAGTACCGATTTGAACGCCTACAGTTTTGCCAGCAAGTTCATCCATGTTATGGATCGTGGAGTTATCTTTACGAACAACTGTGATGAAACCGCCTTGGTCAAAGTATACATCGGAGAAGTCCAATGCTTTTTCACGTTCTGGGGTTGAGTTGAAACCGGCTGCAATCATATCGATATCGCCAGATTGAACTGCTGGAATCAAAGCATCGAAGCCCATGGATTTGAATTCCATTTTTAAACCAAGTTTTTTAGCAATTGCTTCGGACAAATCAACGTCGAAACCAACGTATTTGTCGCCTTCAGTAAATTCGAATGGTGGGAATGTAGTTTCAGAACCTACACGCAATACACCTGGTTCTTGTGTCATTTTGCTTTTTTCACTGCCACAACCAGCCAATAAACCCATAGCAGCAACAGCTACGAGTGCGATGGCTGTCAATTTTTTGAATTTAAACATAGTATCCTCCTCAAACACGATACAAACATAATATTCTGTTTCTATTGTACGGAATTTTGAACCAATAGGCAATAACATTGTATAATTAAAGATATGTGAACAAATTATGTGGACGACGGGTATCTTATATTTATTAAGATTAGTTATAAATTTAGACCCTTAGGAGGATATATGTCTCTTACTGAACAATTTTCAAGTGCTTGTGAAAGCTTTGCCCAAGAGGCTTTCACCATTAACTATACATTGGCGAAGAATCCAGAACTGTCTAGTCATGAATTTAAGTCTGTTAAGACAATCGGTGCTGTTCTTGAAAAACACGGTATTCCTGTGACCTATGAGTTCTGTCACTTACCGACTGCTTTTAAAGCGTCTGTTGTGAAAGTAGATAATCCTAAGGGCTGTTTAGCTATATTATGTGAATACGATGCGTTGCCAGATGTGGGACATGCGTGTGGCCATTGTGCTAGCGGATCTATGAGTGTACTAGCGGCTCTTGCATTGCATAAGATGCAGCAAGAAGGCGTAGCTTTCAACATGGATATCGACATCATTGGAACCCCTGATGAGGAAGCAATGGGCAGCAAGGTGGATATGTGCAATGCTGGTGTGTTCAAGGACTATGATTTTGCCATTATGGTGCATCTTGATGGGGAAGAAACACGACCTAATTCACAATTCCTTGCATTAGACTGTTTCCGAGCTCGTTATCACGGCAAACCAGCTCATGCAGCAGGTGAGCCTTGGAATGGCATCAATGCGGTAAACGGAGTGCAACTCGCTATTCATGCCATGGATATGTTACGCCAACAAGTGCGACCAGAGTCGCGCATCGGCACGTGGATCATTAACGGCGGTACCGCGTCCAACGTCATTCCTGCTTATGGCGAACTAGAAGTGACTGTTCGTCATACAGAACGGGAGTATTTGAACGGCCTATCCACGCAAATTAAAAAGATTTTTGAAGGCGCTGCCCTTTGCACTGGTACGACTGTAGACGTTGAGTTTTACGGTAACCCTTACGATGATATGAATCAAAACTATCGTGGCACACACCTCATCGAAGAAGTGATGACCGATATGGGCCTTGATTTTGAACCAGGTCCAGCAGATATTGGTGGCAGTTCCGATATCGGTAATGTTAGCTATCAATGTGCCGCATTCCATCCTAAATTACGCTTGGCTGGCCCAGATAAAGTGTGCCATGCTAAAGAATTCGCGGATGCCATGCTCGAACCTACCATTGAGCAAACCATTGTAGATGGAGCTAATATCATTGGCCGTACATTGTTGCGCTTGGTTGAGACTCCAGATGTTTTACAAGAGATTGTAGCCGAATTTAATGCAACTAAATAAAGCGCTTTCTATATTTATCAGGGTGGCTGTAATATCTTAGATAGAATTCATTATCTCTTTCAGAATTACTAATAATGGACGATAATGACACATTGCCATTTATAAAACTTTGAATTTTGGTAAAATAGGTTCCTACTTCAACATCTTGGTGATAGAGAGCCCATACCACGTTATTTCCGGCGATGACAGGAATGTATTTAAACTCAAGAAATTCAAATAAACCGGCTATGGTGATACCATCTGGTACGGTAAACTCTTCGCGATGATGACTCATATCATCGGCTGCACAAACGGCATCTCGATCGATAATTATATGCATATGATTTCACATCCTTTGAAATAGTAATTCTATAATCTTATGTGATTATCTATATTGTACATCAAGTAAAATTTATATTGTATTAAAGGAGGTTTTATGTCCGCATCTGAACCATTAGACATTAAAAACTATATAGGCCTTACTGGTGATACCCCGATTCGATTCATCGCGTCTGACGTGGATGGCACATTGGTGAATGATGCGAAATCTGTAGACCCAGAGGTGGTGGCTGCTGTTCGCGCTGCTCGTGAAAGCGGTATTCGCGTGGCTATTGCATCGGGCCGTGCATGGCATGAGATGGACGATATCATCGACGCCATGCCGTGCTTGCGCTACTTTGTGTGCACCAATGGTGCCTATGTCATGGATAAAGAGGAACAAAAGGAACTCGTTCATATTTCCTTTGATAAAATTCGTGCTATAGATTTAGTACGAAAACTGATGACTTATGGTGTGTTTGTAGAGGCCTATGTGAAAGCCGAAATTTTTGGACAATATCCTGTCACTGGCAATGAGATGGCGCAAGCAGAACATTTCTTTAGACCCAATATTAGACCTTTCATTTTAAAAACACGTACCATGGTACCTGATTTAATAGCCCATTTAGAATCTTTACCAGAGGGCCCAGAGAAAATTCAAATCTTTTACGGTGATGAAGCTATATCCAAGCGTATTTTGGCCGATTTACGAGATGAATTTCAAGGGGCTGCCACAGACGGCAAAGGTCGGGAACGCTTTTATGATGTTCTTGAATCGAGTGAAGGTAATTTAGAATTTGTGTTGCCTCACACGACAAAAGGAACCGCGGTAGAGGCATTGGCTAATCATTGGGGATATACACCTGATGAAGTCATGACTATTGGGGATAGCGAAAATGACCTATCCATGATCCGTTTTGCGGGTGCCAGCGTAGCTATGGGGAATGCACGAGATAATGTGAAAGCTGCCGCCCGTTATGTGACAACGGATAATAATCACTATGGCGTAGCTCGTGCACTATATTCGGCTATTGCGTATAACCGTGAGCTGGAAAATAAATAGAAATACTAAGAGGCTAATGGAAATAGTAAGCGGATAATGGATAGATACTATATCTTATGATTGATAAAGAGGTGATGCAGTATGGGAAATCTAAAATTTGATATAGACGATACCTGCGTGAAATGTGGGGCTTGCGCTGAGGATTGCCCTGTACAATGCATCACAGAAGGAACTACAAAATTTATCATTGGTAAAGGATGTATCAGTTGTGGTGATTGCTATTCAATTTGTCCTGTCGGGGCTGTACAAATGCATAAGTTGTTTAAAGATAGAACAGGCCTGTAGTAATGTAAAATGGGTGTGTGTAATAGACCTTCTAAAAATTAGAACAGGCCTGTAGTAATCTGAAATGGGTATGTGCAATAGGCCTCCTGAAAAATAGAACAGGCCTGTAGTAATCTGAAATGTGTGTGTAATAGGCCTTTTAAAAAAATAGAACAGGCCTGTACTAATCTGAAACGTATGTGCAATAGGTCTTTTAAAAATAGAACAGGCCTGTTCTATTTTTAAATAGGCATGTGAAAGGGCGACCTTGAACTATCAGGATCAGAAATGTATTAGAAATCCGAACGTTAAAAAGTAATGTATAACTTTCATACGGAATATATGGAGTACATATTGTTCCTATGGTATAATGAAATGTAATAAAATTTAGCGTTTTGCTTGTTAAAACGCACCCCCAGTACAGGAATGTATGGACATTATAAATTGGTGAATATACTTTCACAAATAGATGCATACGGAGGAACTATGGAAAACAAGGAATTTGTTATTGTTGTCGATTTCGGCGGTCAATATAATCAGTTGATTGCACGCCGTGTTCGTGAAAATCATGTATACTGCGAAGTATATCCATACAACAAAGCATTAGAAAAAATTAAGGAATTGAAGCCGCAAGGTATCATCTTCACTGGTGGTCCTAACAGCGTGTACGAAGAGAATTCCCCTAAAATTGAAAAGGAAATCTTTGAACTTGGCATTCCAGTTCTTGGCATGTGCTATGGTATGCAGTTTATGGCGCATACATTGGGCGGCGAAGTTAAATCTGCGGACAACCGTGAATTTGGTAAAACACCTACTAAAGTGG
>OBRO01000164.1_pt1 | contig 14425 bp, 12 predicted proteins | sample 1475671 | NCBI WGS metagenome assembly OBRO01 (sample SAMEA3360694, study PRJEB22359) | human gut metagenome | biome: ENVO:urban biome; feature: ENVO:human-associated habitat; material: ENVO:feces | place: Bangladesh | collected 2011
ATTTTAAAGGGACTGCAACTAGAATGCGGTAAAACCGCATTCTGTTACAGCCCTTGTAATTTATTATATTGTTGGTAAGAGGCCTAGCAAATACACCTTAAATATATCTCCTTCATGTACCTCATGTACGCCTTGAGGAATGCAAGCTAAGGCGTTAACGGTATATAGTCCGAGCAGGCTACTGCTATTAAAGTGACGATTTGCCACAAAACGAGGTTGTCCATCACCAAATATGACCTTGCCTTGCACGTAGCGATCAAAGGCATTACGTTTAGATAGATCGCAATCCATTACACAATTAAGTACTGGGGTGGACCAATTTTTAATTCCTTTATATCTACGCAAGGTAGGAACCACTAATAGGTGCCAACCATTAAAGGCTGCACCGGGATTACCCGATAAACCAAAGATAAGTTGACCTTTAGGCGTAACGGCCCCATAGGAGGCTGCACCTGGACGCATTTGAATGCGATCATATAAGGTCTTAGCTCCTAATTTTTCATATATAAGAGGCATTGTATCAAACATGCCTACGGATACACCACCAGAGCTGATGATGATATCTGCTTGTTCACTGAGTTCAAGGACGCGTTTAATTTCTGAGTCTAATTTATCCGGTGCATCGCTTACATGATAATGCGTAACGCGCCGGAACCCTAAATCATCTAGCAAACTACAAATCATCATGCGATTGGAGTTGTAGATTTTCCCAGCAGCCAACGGTACGCCCGGCTCGATAACTTCATGCCCCGATGTAAGAACCAGTATACGTGGCATCACATACACAGATACATCGGTACAACCTAATCCGGTCAAAATCGTCTGTACCGTAGAGGTTATTTCTGTGCCCTTTGGAATCACAACTGTCCCTGCGGAACATTCTTCACCACGAGGGATAATATGGCTCCCCTTTTGTTGCGTACCTTGTATAGTAATTGTAGCCCCTACGTCGCCAATGCCTTGTACCTGTTCTTGCATGATAACAGTATCGCAAGTACTTGGTACTGGCGCACCTGTCATGATACGTACGGCATGACCAGGCGTTACAGGTTTATCCCATACAACACCAGCGCCGATGATACCATCGACGATATAGGTATCATAATTAGGATCATATGCTAAGGCATACCCATCCATTGCGGATTTATGAAAGGCAGGTACATCGGTAGGTGCCAAAACATCTTCGGCCAACACACATCCTTTTGCGTCGCCAACGGCAACGGATTCGATGTTATGATGTTGTTCTCGTAAAGCCTCATTCCACAAACGAAGCGCTTCATCAACAGTAACGGCTATCATCTAAATTCCTCATCATACTTTGTATTCGACATACCAACGCTGGTAAACATTGATCTAATTCAGTAACCTCTATGGTCTCTACGCGTTCTATATCACTGGATATCAGTGATTCTGTATACCCCTCTCTGGTTACCTCTACAATAGGAAATATACCTTGAGATCTCGTTTCTAGTATAGCGATATCTACAGGTAATTGCTGTACCAAATCATACAGATTAGATTGTTTTTCGGTGCGTATGCGTATGGCCGTTTCCGTGGGGCCTGCAATGGCTACGGCCGTGGCGCCTGCTTTCATAGCAAGATCCGTATCAGTTCCTTCATAATCCATGTGAAAGCCATGTTTATCGCTTTTTACAACGCCTACAGAGAAACCAATTTGTTCTAATTCCTTAATTAGTCGCGTTACCACCGTAGTTTTACCAGTCTTACGTTTTTCAGCAACTACGCTGATAAGTGGAACATGACGATTCGCATTAACAGCCTCTGCGCGGGACCACTTATAATCCTCTATATGATTCACATTGCGTAAATGATGACCAGAATCTGCTGCATTGACTGTTACCACAGGTCCTACAACATCTAATGCATGCTGCAAAGATACATCCTCTCCTGCTAAAGTGGTTTGCAATAATGGAGCAATGGATGGCTTATATATCCCCGCCATAGGTTCATAGCGTCCACTTTCACCAACAGGCACAATAACACGCCAGTCATCGCCCTCTACTTGGTAGATCCAATCATAATATAAATTAAAATCCATAAACGGCATATCTACAGCTAACACCGCATAAGCATGACTCTTGCCTACGGCTAATGTGCTATATAATCCGCCTAATGGACCACTTCGAGGAACAGAATCCCGAACGATAGAAACTTTTTCTTTCTCTTTATTCGACAATGTGTCGATAATATTAGCCTGAATGGCTTGGCCTAGACTTTCATCGTCACCGATAGAAATGAGAATGTCATTAGCATCATGTTCTAATGCATTGCGCAACGCATGAGAAATGAGGCTTTCACCATTCGTCCAAGGCAATAAAGCCTTAGGATATCCCATGCGTGAACTTAGGCCACCGGCCAAAATAATTACGCCTAAATTAAGCACCGCGTTTCAACCCTCTTTTTACCCCTTGGTAAACAAACAACAACACAACAATATTAAGAATTCCATCCGGCACCATATAAGAAGCATTATAAATCATAGAGTAAATCCATGGGTTTTGACCTTGCGGTGCATAACTAGCAAACACAACGGCACCACTTGTTACGGACGCAAACCAACGAAGCGCAATGGCAACAATAGATCCGCTAACAAGACCTGTCATATTGTCCTTGAAATACCCGCACACACCAATAACACCGTAAGCAACAAGATAGTCTAAGATGATGCTGAGATAATGGATAGATGATTTAAAACCGAGCAAGAAATGAAGTATGCCATATACAACGCCAGCCCAAATACCGCGTGTACCACCCCAGCGATATGCAAAAATCATGAGAGGTACCATGGATGCGGCCTTAATGGAACCGCCTTGTGGCATATGAAAAAGAGTAATAAACGATAATACTTGTGCAATAGCGATAGCTACACCAGCTTCTGCTATCATGCGTGTCTTGGAATGCTCCATTAAAATAACCTCCTATTAACATAATGTTTATATAATGGGCTGAACATAGAGAAAATGTACAGACAAGCTACCTATAAAATTGTATAATAACTATATGAGTGTTTTTAATATTCGGAATGTATTGAAAATTGAAAACAAATTCAGTATAATGGTACAGGTTCAATTTATTATACCTCAAAGGAGATATAGAAACTATGATTAATACAACTAACATCTTCGATTATGAAGACGTACAACTGATTCCTAATAAATGTATCGTAAACAGCCGTAGCGAATGTGATACTCATGTTAAACTAGGTAATCGTACATTTAACTTGCCTGTAGTTCCTGCAAACATGCAAACTATCATTGATGAAGAGTTAGCTGAAAAACTAGCAGAAAAAGGCTATTTCTATATCATGCATCGTTTCCAACCTGAACGCCGTCTCGACTTTGTAAAACGCATGCAAGAAAAAAACTTATATTCTTCTATTTCCATCGGTGTAAAGGAAGAAGAATTCGCATTAGTTGATGAATTAGCGAAAGCTAACCTTATTCCTGATTATATCACAATCGATATCGCACATGGTCACTCTAATGCTGTTATCGACATGATTCAATACATTAAAAAGAATTTACCAACAACATTTGTTATTGCTGGTAACGTAGGTACTCCTGAAGCAGTTCGTGAACTTGAAAATGCTGGTGCTGATGCTACAAAAGTAGGTATCGGTCCTGGTAAGGTTTGTATCACAAAATTAAAAACTGGCTTTGGTACTGGCGGTTGGCAATTGGCGGCTGTACGTTGGTGTGCAAAAGCAGCTACAAAACCTATCATCGCTGACGGCGGCATTCGCGATCACGGCGACATCGCTAAATCCATCCGTTTTGGCGCTACAATGGTTATGATTGGTTCCCTATTTGCTGGTCACCAAGAATCTCCAGGGGAAGAAAAAATCGTTGACGGCCAAGCTGTAAAAGAATACTTTGGTTCCGCTTCTGAGTTCCAAAAAGGGGAACGTAAAAACGTAGAAGGCAAAAAAATCTTCATTCCTTCCAAAGGCTCTATCTTCGATACATTAATCGAAATGGAACAAGATTTACAATCCGCTATCTCCTACGCTGGTGGTACCACTCTACAAGCTATCCGCAAAGTAGACTACGTTCTTGTTAAAAACTCCATCTTTAACGGCGACCGCTAATCGGTTACTAACATACTAAGAGGGGCTACGATTCATACGAATCGTAGCCCCTCTTCTTTTTATTTGCAGCATTTAAACGAAGAAACTATTCTTCTACACCACAATTTTTATTTATTAAATAATATGCATATTTACCGATACCGGCACTGATAACAAGCAATACAGTCAAGACGATGAATGCAATAGTAAGACTCGTACCATGAGCAATGAATCCAATCAATGCGGGTCCCATCAAAATCCCCATATAACCGAGCATGGTAGATGTGGCCACTGCTTGTGTCATAGGAATTACATTTTGTTCCCCCATCGCAGAGAATAGATTTGGCACAACCATGGCTAATGAGATACCTAATAATAAGTACGTATACATAGACGCATGGCCAGGTAGGAATACGATGAGTGCCATTGCAATAGCACCTAGTAGATAACCACCTACAACAACTTGTTTAGATGTTACATGTTTACCAATTGTATTACCAAGAAGGCGACCAATACACATAGTCCCATTAAACAGCATAACACCCATTACGGCTTCTTGAATAACAATGCCTTTATCTTCAAATAAGTAAAGTGCACTCCAGTCCCCTACGGCCCCCTCTACTAAATAGGATACAAAGGATAAGAGACCAAAAATGATGGCAATTGGATGAAATGATAATGGGCTTTTAGATTTTTTTACAACCTTTGCATTCGGATCACTACCAAAGGTTAACATAAATTGGCTAACTGCAATCATCGCAACAAAGAGAATGATGAGAAGGCCCCAAATACTTTCATTAACAGGTAAAGATAAGATTTTTAAGAGAACAAGGAATACACCGGCACCTGCAAAACCACCTAGGCTCCACCCACCGTGATAAGCACCCATTAAATGCTTTTTACTTACCTTTTCGGTTAAAATAGCTTGTAAGTTGGCAGAAGCACCACTAAGGCCTACGCCAATGCCAAAGAAAAATAATGCTATTGTGGTTGTCACAATTGTAGAACACATGGTAACAATAGCCAGAGACAACATGCCGATAAAACTAGCTAATAAAACGACTTTCTTACAGCCAAAGCTTTCTACAAGTTTACCAGCTATAGCCATGGATAAACAAGAACCTACACCGAGCAACAAAATCATGGAACCTAATACATCCTCACCGATGCTAAGTTTTGCTTTTAAATATGGCACAAATCCGGCCCATAAGGCAGTGTACATACCAGGGATAAAAAAGGCGCCAAAGGCCCCACGAATATTAGATTTTGTTATGGAAACTTGTTCGTTCATTACATCCTTTCTGGTTTCTAGAACCGTTCGGCGAAGAAAGGCCCTTTTGTATCCGCTAGGCCGCGATAACATGCGTTTCTAGGGGAAACCATTTTAACTACAAGAAAATTATATTGAGAATATAGTAACCCTCTTTACACATAATGTAAAGAGGGTTCTTAAAATTTAAATTTAAATTAAAAACGTAAGGCCCATAGCGATAAAAATAGCAGGTAATAAATTAGCTAAACGAATCTTATTAGGCCAAATTATATTAATGCCTACACAGAAAATTAAGATGGATCCTACATAGGATAAATTGTCGATAGCCTGCTGTGTCATAAGTGGCGCCGCAACATGCGCTAAGGCCGTGATCAACCACTGCGTGATACCTACAGGAATGAAGGAAAACAATGCGCCCTTCCCCATGGATGAGGTCATAACCATAACAATAACACCATCAAGAATTCCTTTGAGTAGCAAGGTTTGGTAATCTCCTGTCAATCCATCTTGAATTGAACCGAGCACGCCCATCGCACCAACAGTAAACGTAAGTGATGCAGTGATAAACGCTTGCGTAAACTTAGGGTCCCCTGTATTACCGGTTTTATCTTTCACCCAGTCACCAAAGACCGTAATCCATCGGTCTAAATCAATGATTTCACCAATCACAGCACCAACTACCATGCTGATAATCATTAACAAAGGTCCAGTAGTTTGCAAGGAACCATTAACGATAACCAGCATAAATTGCATGGCCCCGCTCATCCCTAGTAACAGCACGATGATACCACATACTACCATAAGGGTTTGCTTTAAATTGTCCTTCATAAATCGGCCGCACGTGAGCCCAATTATACTACCACCGATAATGAGTCCCATGTTGATAACCGTACCTAAACCAATCATCTTCTTATCCTTTCCCTTACGTATGAAAGTTATTATGAAAGTAGTATACCAACTATATCGATAACAATCAATATAAAATGTTACAAAAGAACCGTATCTATGTTTCAGTAGATACGGTTCTATTTATATTAATCATCTATTGTCATATAAACCACAGGATTGGCCTCATTGATTTCATTAAAACAAGGGCAATCCTTACCGTGATCGTTGATGAGACCACTAGCTTGTAAATGGGAATAGATGGTCACAGGTCCTACAAATTTGAACCCTCGTTTCTTAAGGTCTTTGCTAATGCGCGTAGATAATTCATTTTTAGCAGGCACCCTTCCCTCAGAATGGCCTTCATAAATAAGAGTCTTATGATTGGTGAAAGCCCATATATATTCGCAAAAGGATCCAAACTCGTCTTGAATGCGTTGGAACGCCTGTGCATTATTGATGATGGCCTCAATCTTCTTGCGGGATTTTAACATTCCCTCTGTACTCATAATACGCTCTATATCTGTTTCCGTATATTGAGCCACCGCATCAACATCAAAATAGTCAAAGCACTGACGTATAACGTCTCGTTTATTCAAAATCGTGAGCCAACTCAGACCGCATTGTAGGCTCTCCAAACATAAATGTTCAAATTGATGTTGGTCATCATGAATAGGACGCCCCCATTCATAATCATGATATGCCTGATACAGTGGCGTTGTGGGCCAGGAACAAATGACTTTCATGAAGGCTCCTTTCTATGCTACAACTAGCCTGTTACTAGAAATCGCGCTATACATACAATAATACCCATGCTCACTAGATTTGTAAAGAATACCATACATCGTATTCACCGCCCCTAATATGTAACTCATTCATTAGCAATTTAAATATTTTTAAAATAAATTGTGAAAATTCATTTACAATTCACGAAAAATATTATATTATTTTAAATATATTTTAAATGTGTTGGGCATTAATTCTTTATAAAGTGAGTATATATCTATCTTTTATTATATAAGAGAGTATTAAATCAACCGATAGATATATATTCATTTATGAAGAGTCTTTCACAATATAAAAATAAATTACAAATTAAGTAATATAGTCGAGGTGTAAGAGAATGAGAGCGAGAAATAAGATGTTATTGTCCGCTGTGATGATGACCATGTTGTCATCTACAGTGGCCCTCCCTAGCACGTGGGCGGCAGCAGGCCTTGGTTCTAATGGCAATGTGTTTGCAGTAGGTTCTGAAAGTAAATTTGAAAGCACTGGCGATACGACGGCAACAGGTGTCATTGCATCAAACGGCGGTCAAGTGACTATTGCATCCTTGGATACGCCTGATCAAAACCAATTGCCTAAGCGTCACCGCCAACCAGCTTTCATTACAGGCATGCTAGATAATAGTTCCATTCAAGTGGATGGCGGGGTTATGAACGTGAATACGGCCCCATGGGACGCGCCCTATCCACTAGCATTTGCCTATAACAGTAAAATTAATCTTGGTATCGATGATGCAGGTACTGTAAAACATAAAGTATTTAATATGCAAGGTAATATACTTGTATCTGATAAAACGATGCCTCCATACCAACAACAGCAACCATCCGTGATTAATATTGGCCTCGGCCGTGCGCACAATAGCCCTAACCAATTTACCGGCAAGGCTGTGAACACATTAGAGGATAAGGGTGGCGAAATCAACATGACCTTTGATGGTGGCATGTGGAGCCATGATAACATGGGCGGCTTGGAATCTTTCAAAATTGATGGTAAAACAGAACGTAGTAGTATTAATAACCTCACAGGTACTCGTACGCGCGAAGGTTTTAGCCGTATTTCCCAAGATTCTCGCAGCGACATTCATGTAAATAAATTGGATGGACATATTAACGTTATTTATGATATGAGCGATGGTACTGGTTTAAACTTCGCTAAACAAGGTTCTAAGAAAAACGGCCTTGATCCAGCTGATATTGAGGGTGGCAATTTCATTGTAAAATCCGCTACAGCTGGCTCTGGCGTGCATGGCTATGTGACAGGTGATCATCTTGATACTTCTTCTGAAAGCAATGTAAACAAGATTTTAGATAACTTGGCACATAAATTCTATTATGAAAACTATGTAAAAGGTGAAAGAAATCTTTCTGGTACAGTATCCATCGCTTCTAACGGCATCGTGTCTAGCTTCCAAAAAGCATTGACTACAGACCAAAAAGAAGGGGATATTACGTGGAAAGACGGTAATGGTCAAGGGTCCTATGTGGTGCCAGAACCAAAACCTACACCAACTCCAGATCCTAAACCGGTTACACCAGTAACTCCAGATCCTAAGCCAGTTACACCAGTAACTCCAGATCCTAAACCGGTTACACCTGTAACTCCAGATCCTAAACCAGTTACACCGGTGACTCCGGATCCTAAACCAGTTACACCAGTAAATCCAGATCCTAAACCAGTTACTCCTGTAACTCCAAATCCTAACCCTGTTATTCGTGGTGCTTACGATACACCTCATATGCGTGGCATTCGCTCTGCTGTAGTAGGTAATATCAACGCTTGGCGTACATTAGCTGACGATATGTATCGTCCTCGTGTATTGCAACAAGGTGAACCAACTGGTATTTGGGCTCGCATCGGTGGCGGTAAATATAGTTACTCTGGCAGCGGTATCGACACAGCTACAGATTATACACGCATCCAAGGCGGTTATGATGCTAAAATTAGCCGTGGTTGGACTGTAGGTGGTCAAGTATCCTACCTTCGCGGTTCTGAAGATTATGTATTCGATGGATCTGGCAAGGTGAAATCCTTCTCCGTTGGTGCTTATGGTTTGAAAGACCTTGGTAAAGATCAATATGTACATGTAGAAACTCAAGTTGGTCGTGTATCTAATGACTTTACAGCTCGTAATGAAATTGGCGAAGCTATGTCTGGCGATACAAAATCTAATGCGTACAGCATCGGTGTTCGCTATGGTAAAACATTGAAATACGCTAACGGTTTCTATGTAGAACCACAAGCACAATTGAACTTTACACACTTCGGTGGCCGTAACTTCAATGTAGATAATGTAGCTGTTAACCAATCTGGTGTAAATAGCACTTCTGGTAAAATTGGCCTTGAATTGGGTAAACAGTTCGGCAATGGTAACCTATATACACGCTTTGCTGCAGGTCATGCTTTCACAGGCAATGTAAAAACTACCTATGCTAGCGGTAATGCCGTAAAATTGACAGAACAAGACCTCAAGGGCACTTGGACTGAACTCGCATTCGGCGGCCGTTATGGTTTCAATACAAACAACAGCGTATATGCGGATGTTACTACCGGTCTATCTGGTGATTACCAAGCTGACTGGGGCGTAAACGCTGGATTTACTCATAAATTCTAATTTATATTACATACCGTTATATACGGCCATATAGTTGTACAACCATAGATATCTCCCCTGTATATCCCTTGCATATCTATGAGAGACGCATCCTAATATATTTCCCCTTTTTATGCAATACTACTCCAATAGGATGCTACTTCCCCCTCTTATCGTAAGCTGTATGGCCTTATATACATACATTTAGATTCCGTCTAAATGTTTACTAACTTTCTTACTACAATGCAAAACGCCCTCTTCATTGGCAGCCTTAGATGGTTGCTATGAAGGGGGCGTTTTGTTTTGCTAATAGTCATTTTATTAAGAAATATTAGATTGCTATGTAAAATGTATACCTATAACTCTATTTTACGATATAATGTATATAATTATTAATTCTTAACATAAAGGAGGTGATGCTATGTGCAGATATATCCTAATGCATAAAAATATTCCTGTGTTAACAGCAATATTAGATGATACTTTAACAGTAACAAAGGTTACCGAAATAATAAATCCAGACCGCAAACCATTGAATATGATGGTCATGGACAATCAAGAAATCGCACTTAATGATTTTTTAAAGCATCGTGCGATTCCCGGTTCACGTCCTAATTTAGAAGATTTACTAGAGGCCTATCACGCATCAGATGCATTAGAATTTTCATTAAAATCATATCAACTCAATCTATCTGACCACTATTGGATAAAACCAATACACTCTAATTTAGATTGGGATACTATCAATTTTTATGACCATCCTATAATTGACACGCCTTTATTCTTATCTGATTCTGACGATATCGATATCGATTTAATTACACCGAATTCATCTGTAAACGGTTCTCTTCGTCAGATGTGGGTGCAACAAAAAAAAGGTATTCGCCTATTAAAAGCTGGAAACTTCCTCAATCAACAACCATTTAATGAAGTATTTGTGTCAAAATTATGCAAAGAACTAGACTTTCACCATGTACCATATGAATTAGAAACAATCGCATCTGGTGAAATCGTGTCATCTTGCCCACTATTCACGAGCGGAGACATTGAATACATCCCTGCCTGGCACATAGCAGCGCCACTTAAACGACGCGATAATAAATACCAAGCGTTCTTAGATCAGTGTACACATTTTTCAATTCCAAATGTGAAAGCCCATTTAGATGCGACACTTGCTTTGGACTATCTAACATTAAATGACGACCGTCACTACGGTAACTTTGGATTTTTACGGAATTCTACAACACTTGAATTCCTTGGCATGGCCCCTATCTTCGATAATGGCAATACCCTATGGTACAACGAAATGACGATTAATCCACATAGACCATTCCATACGTATCCATCATTACCGTTTAAATCGAAACATGATAAGCAAATAAAGTATGTAACAACACCACTAACAATTCCGCAGTCATTGTCTAAAACAGCAATGGAATTGATGGATTCCATATATGCAAAAAATTCAAATATTACGGAAAATCGTCTTACTATGATGAAAACATTATTTGCTGAGCGATTAGATATGCTAAATGCATATCTAACGAAATTAAAGTAATAAAATATTTAACAGAATAAATTCAATATCAGAATAAAAGTAGCATTACTAACGTATAGACACAGATGGCATATGCCAATGGTCTATATTACGTATAGTAATGCTACTTTTTTGTCATCATCTCTATATATTCTTATATCATCAATTCTATACATTCTTTTAGTATCACTTACAGAGTTACACTACTTTCAAACAATCGCATAACTAAAGGTGAATAAAAACAAGTTTTAGAGGTTTATAAAATCACATTACTCTCAAATGCCCGAATAGTATGAGTATCACATCAATTGGTTTTATAGATTTGTAGAATTACACCACTTTCAAGCTACACGGCATTAACGTGGACATTACTTTTAATTCTAAAGATTTACAGAATTACACTAATCTCAAACAACAATTGCTTGACTACTCAACTGTAAACTGTTTTAGAGATTTAAAGAATTACACTACTCTCAAACTCAACAGGGGCTAACCTGGTTATATCCCTTGTTTTAAAGATTTACAGAATTACACTACTCTCAAACTTTCTTTGTGTTCGTTCCTCTACGGCTAAAGTTTTAGAGATTTACAAAATTACACTACTCTCAAACTCGCTCTCTTGCACGCCTAGCCGTTTAGCTGTTTTAGAGATTTACAGAATTACACTACTCTCAAACCACGTGATATGTGGTGGAACATTGAATGGCGTTTTAGAGATTTACAGAATTACACTACTCTCAAACTGGTCCGGTTCGCGTATTCAAGCAGCTAGAGTTTTAGAGATTTACAGAATTACACTACTCTCAAACTCAACAATAGGTATCATAGCCGTAGGCATAGTTTTAGAGATTTACAGAATTACACTACTCTCAAACGGGCAGCAGCTTGGTTGATCCGTACAACTGGTTTTAGAGATTTACAGAATTACACTACTCTCAAACCATCCATCTTGGTCTAATGTATCAGCAATAGTTTTAGAGATTTACAGAATTACACTACTCTCAAACGAATTACATCGTGTAATAATGCCTGGGCGAGTTTTAGAGATTTACAGAATTACACTACTCTCAAACAGAAAGAGGTTAGCGCCTTATGAAGGTATTGTTTTAGAGATTTACAGAATTACACTACTCTCAAACTACATAGTTGTTATACCCAATCACGCTTGCGTTTTAGAGATTTACAGAATTACACTACTCTCAAACCCTACTGTGTCATGGGCTGGTACAGATAGCGTTTTAGAGATTTACAGAATTACACTACTCTCAAACGGGATAGTGCTAGGAATGGCAATAGTTTCTGTTTTAGAGATTTACAGAATTACACTACTCTCAAACGTTACTTTAAAGATACCATCTGTTGTTAATGTTTTAGAGATTTACAGAATTACACTACTCTCAAACTCTTTTAGACTATCATCAAGTGGACTGGTGGTTTTAGAGATTTACAGAATTACACTACTCTCAAACTTGCGTAATTCGCCTACATTATAAAGATGAGTTTTAGAGATTTACAGAATTACACTACTCTCAAACGAATTCATGGCATAATCTAAACCCATAGTTGTTTTAGAGATTTACAGAATTACACTACTCTCAAACTTGCAGAATGGGTTAGATTAGGGGTTATATGTTTTAGAGATTTACAGAATTACACTACTCTCAAACGCTACCGCTTACCATTTTAAACGTGCTCGCGTTTTAGAGATTTACAGAATTACACTACTCTCAAACAAGGTTTGTGTTTAACTTACCTTTACCGCTGTTTTAGAGATTTACAGAATTACACTACTCTCAAACTACCCGCATCATACGTGCTTTAAAGATTTCGTTTTAGAGATTTACAGAATTACACTACTCTCAAACTCCTATACAGGGTCAATGCCCCAGAAGTCAGTTTTAGAGATTTACAGAATTACACTACTCTCAAACACGTGTTACTAGACTAGAAACATTAGCTCCGTTTTAGAGATTTACAGAATTACACTACTCTCAAACTTTCTTCCATTCGTAAGCATCTGTGTATTTGTTTTAGAGATTTACAGAATTACACTACTCTCAAACTGTTTTCTTTCCACTACAACTGCAGCATATGTTTTAGAGATTTACAGAATTACACTACTCTCAAACATGGTGGGGTTAGACGAGATGATGGGTATAGTTTTAGAGATTTACAGAATTACACTACTCTCAAACCCCAAATTAAATTTGAGGCTTAAGAGCAACTCGGGCTACCACCAGGTGTAATTCTATATTCTCTTTAAATAATACAAAAATCATTATCTAAAATATACCTATTAATAAGACTTTTATCAAGGGCTTCTCTATTAAAAAATCCTGTTGTGAAATAAACTAATCGTAATTGTCGGCTTAAAATATTTTGGTAAAATGCATTAATTTCATCATCATTTAATACTAAATCTAAATTTACCATAATAAATATCATAGGAGATAATAATGTGTCTACCACCTCTATATAAGACATAAGATCCATGACATCTCCTTTACGATTAAACTCGAAATTAAAGCTACCTAATTTAATAATCTCAGCAGCACCCATTTCCATTTTATGTTGAATTGATAAAGGATATCCAAATTCTAAGGAATAATAAAATGCATGAAGCCGATTAACAATATCAGCTACCTCTTCAGTCATTAATAAAGCCTCTTTTGTCAGTTGATTTTGTAATTTAGTTAATAAGGATTTACTATTTACATCTACATATAAAGGATTAAGTATGATATGACTATATTTATCTAAATTAAATGCTTTATCATTATCATTTAAAATCCAAGGTCCCACACCACTATCACATTGTATATCAAGTTCAGTCACCATTCTACGAAATACTTTACGATTTTCAAATGATACAACGGTTACCTTATCCCGAAGCACGTCAAACTCCAATATAGAGTCTTGATACATTAATTTCATATTATTAGTATCCTCTCTGTTGAGTCTATAACTTCACTTTGCTTATCCCCAACTACAATCTCCATTCTAGAAAACTGTTTTTCCGTAATAGTTAACATAAATAAGCTTCCACTAGAAGGCTTATTTTTACGTACATGTTCCATAATGAGATTAGCACTAGTCGTATTAAGTACTAACTTTGAATATACAGACTCTTGTATCATGAGAAATCCAGATACAATTAGATACTTTCTAAAATTTCTATATTCTTTTCTATCCTCCGATGTTAAAGTCGGTAGGTCAAACATCACTAGTATTCTCATAAATCTATAGCTCATATTCTATAAACCTAAT
>OBRO01000176.1_pt1 | contig 13582 bp, 10 predicted proteins | sample 1475671 | NCBI WGS metagenome assembly OBRO01 (sample SAMEA3360694, study PRJEB22359) | human gut metagenome | biome: ENVO:urban biome; feature: ENVO:human-associated habitat; material: ENVO:feces | place: Bangladesh | collected 2011
TTTTTCACTACAGCTTGTTGCCGCGTCTGGCGATTTCGCTGCTGGTGGGCGCGGGCCTGGGGATGGTGGGCGTGCTGTTTCAGCAAGTGCTGCGTAACCCGCTGGCGGAACCGACGACGTTGGGTGTTGCAACAGGCGCGCAACTGGGGATTACCGTCACCACGCTCTGGGCGATCCCCGGCGCGATGGCGAGCCAGTTTGCTGCGCTGGCAGGGGCTTGTGTTGTTGGCTTAATTGTCTTTGGCGTCGCGTGGGGGAAACGGCTGTCGCCGGTAACGCTGATTCTCGCGGGGTTGGTAGTGAGCCTTTATTGCGGCGCAATCAATCAGTTACTGGTTATCTTCCATCATGACCAACTGCAAAGCATGTTTCTGTGGAGCACTGGAACGCTGACGCAAACCGACTGGGGCGGCGTTGAGCGTTTATGGCCGCAGCTGCTGGGCGGCGTGATGCTGACGTTATTGCTACTTCGCCCGTTAACTCTGATGGGGCTTGATGATGGCGTGGCGCGCAATCTCGGGCTGGCCTTGTCGCTCGCTCGTCTGGCGGCGTTGTCGCTGGCGATTGTCATCAGTGCGCTGCTGGTGAACGCGGTGGGGATTATCGGCTTTATCGGTTTGTTCGCGCCACTGCTGGCGAAAATGCTGGGGGCGCGGCGTTTGTTGCCACGGTTGATGCTGGCATCGCTGATTGGTGCGTTAATTCTGTGGCTTTCTGATCAAATCATCCTCTGGCTGACTCGCGTGTGGATGGAAGTGTCCACCGGTTCGGTCACTGCGTTGATCGGTGCGCCGCTGCTACTGTGGCTGCTGCCGCGTTTACGCAGCATTAGCGCGCCGGATATGAAGGTCAACGATCGTGTCGCGGCTGAACGCCAACATGTGCTGGCGTTTGCCCTCGCGGGCGGCGTGCTGCTGTTGATGGCTGTGGTGGTGGCGCTGTCGTTTGGTCGTGATGCGCACGGCTGGACGTGGGCGAGCGGGGCGTTGCTCGAGGATTTGATGCCCTGGCGCTGGCCGCGAATTATGGCGGCGCTGTTTGCGGGCGTCATGCTGGCGGTGGCGGGCTGTATTATTCAGCGGCTGACCGGAAACCCGATGGCAAGCCCGGAAGTGCTGGGGATTAGCTCCGGCGCGGCGTTTGGCGTGGTGTTGATGCTGTTTCTGGTGCCGGGTAATGCCTTTGGCTGGCTGTTACCTGCAGGCAGTCTCGGCGCGGCGGTGACGCTGTTGATCATTATGATCGCCGCCGGCCGCGGTGGATTTTCCCCACACCGTATGTTACTGGCGGGGATGGCGTTAAGCACCGCGTTCACCATGCTTTTGATGATGTTGCAGGCAAGTGGTGACCCGCGAATGGCGCAAGTTCTGACCTGGATTTCCGGTTCGACCTACAACGCGACCGATGCGCAGGTCTGGCGCACCGGAATTGTGATGGTGATTTTGCTGGCGATTACCCCGCTGTGCCGCCGCTGGCTGACCATTTTACCGCTGGGTGGTGATACCGCACGAGCCGTGGGGATGGCGCTGACGCCGACGCGAATTGCGCTGCTGCTGTTAGCGGCTTGCCTGACAGCGACTGCGACAATGACCATTGGACCGTTGAGTTTTGTTGGTTTAATGGCACCGCATATTGCGCGGATGATGGGCTTTCGACGGACGATGCCACACATCGTAATTTCGGCGCTGGTGGGAGGATTACTGCTGGTGTTCGCTGACTGGTGTGGGCGGATGGTATTGTTTCCATTCCAGATCCCAGCGGGGCTGCTGTCGACCTTTATCGGCGCGCCATATTTTATCTATTTGTTGAGAAAGCAGAGCCGTTAATTGAATGCCTCGCCCGGTGGGCGAGGCAAAATCATCACAACTTCGCAAACACCCGACGTGCAGCATCGATGGTGTTATTGATATCTTCCATGCTGTGCGCCACAGACATAAAGCCCGCTTCAAACGCTGACGGTGCCAGATAAACACCTTCGTCCAGCATCATATGGAAGAAACGCTTAAAGCGTTCCACGTCACAGGCCATCACATCCTGATAGCACGTCACGGACTCGGCGTCGGTAAAGAAAATACCGAACATGCCGCCAACGTGGTTTACCACCAGCGGAATTCCGGCTTCTTCTGCCGCTTCCCGCAGACCTTCTGCCAGACGTGTTGTCAGCTCATCCAGCGTTTCGTGAACGCCCGGCTGCGCGACTTCATTCAGACAGGCGAAACCCGCTGCCATCGCAATCGGGTTACCGGAAAGCGTACCCGCCTGATAGACCGGACCGGTCGGGGCCAGCGCATCCATTACATCACGACGACCACCGAATGCGCCTACCGGCATTCCACCGCCGATGATTTTGCCGAGGCAGGTGAGATCCGGTTCCACACCGTAATAATCCTGTGCGCCAGCTAGCGCTACGCGGAAACCGGTCATCACTTCATCGATGATCAGCAACGCGCCAAATTCGTCGCACAGCGCGCGCAGACCTGGCAGGAACTCTGGCAGCGGTGGCACGCAGTTCATATTGCCTGCCACCGGCTCGACGATAATACAGGCAATCTCTTGCGGGTATTGCTCAAACGCGGCGCGTACAGAGGCCAGATCGTTATAAGTACAGGTTAAGGTATGTTTGGCGAAATCTGCCGGAACGCCCGGCGAGTTTGGCTGGCCTAACGTGAGTGCGCCAGAACCGGCTTTCACCAGCAGGCAGTCAGCGTGACCGTGGTAACAACCTTCAAATTTAATAATTTTGTCGCGACCGGTAAAACCACGGGCCAGGCGGATGGCGCTCATTGTCGCTTCAGTGCCGGAGTTCACCATGCGCACCATATCCATGGTCGGGACCAGTTCGGTCACCAGTTGCGCCATTTTCACTTCCATTTCGGTTGGTGCACCAAAGCTTAAACCACGCTCGGCGGCTTCAATCACGGCATTGCGGATCGCCGGATGGTTATGGCCCAGCACCATCGGCCCCCAGGAACCGACATAATCGATATAGGCTTTGCCATCAACATCGTACAGATAAGCGCCGTCCGCTTTTTCGATAAACAGTGGAGTGCCGCCCACGCCAGTAAAGGCGCGAACAGGGGAGTTCACACCGCCAGGGATCAGCTCGCGCGCTGCGCTGTAAAGATTTTCAGACTTACTCATGGAGGGTTCCTGATTCGTAGAAAAAGTGAATGGCTGCTATTCTATGTTATTCATAACAAGTTAAATACTCGTCAAACATCAGGCTGCTTGTACTGGTGCAATCCTGATTTCTTAGAGTATAAAAGTTTTGTGCATTTGAAACATTACGCTTTGCAAAGGATTTTCATGGAACGTGCGAGTAAAATGCCGTCATCTTATTTGTATGACCAATAAGTGATCATTGGATGAAAACTGATACTCCCTCTTTAGAAACACCGCAGGCCGCGCGCCTGCGACGCAGACAACTGATTCGCCAACTTCTTGAGCGCGATAAAACCCCGTTAGCCATTTTGTTTATGGCGGCAGTCGTCGGCACGCTTGTCGGGCTGGCTGCGGTTGCTTTTGACAAAGGTGTCGCCTGGTTGCAGAACCAACGTATGGGGGCACTGGTACATACTGCTGATAATTATCCGCTTCTGTTAACCGTCGCTTTTCTCTGTTCGGCGGTGCTGGCGATGTTCGGCTACTTTTTGGTGCGCAAATACGCGCCGGAAGCAGGTGGTTCGGGGATCCCGGAAATTGAAGGGGCGCTGGAAGATCAACGTCCCGTTCGCTGGTGGCGTGTGTTGCCGGTGAAATTCTTTGGTGGGCTGGGGACACTCGGCGGAGGCATGGTGTTGGGGCGCGAAGGGCCAACCGTGCAGATCGGCGGTAACATTGGCTGTATGGTGCTTGATATTTTCCGCCTGAAAGGTGACGAAGCTCGCCATACGCTGCTGGCAACCGGTGCTGCTGCGGGGCTGGCTGCGGCCTTTAACGCGCCGCTGGCGGGTATTTTGTTTATTATCGAAGAGATGCGTCCGCAGTTTCGCTATACGTTAATTTCGATTAAAGCGGTATTTATTGGTGTCATTATGTCGACCATTATGTACCGGATTTTTAATCATGAAGTTGCGTTGATTGACGTCGGTAAACTTTCTGATGCGCCGCTTAATACGCTGTGGCTTTATCTGATCCTCGGTATTATTTTTGGCATTTTCGGCCCTATTTTTAATAAATGGGTGCTGGGGATGCAGGATTTGCTGCACCGTGTGCACGGCGGCAATATTACCAAATGGGTGCTAATGGGCGGTGCGATTGGCGGTCTGTGTGGATTGCTGGGGTTTGTGGCACCAGCAACTTCGGGCGGCGGTTTTAACCTGATTCCTATCGCTACCGCGGGGAATTTCAGCATGGGAATGCTGGTGTTTATCTTCGTCGCGCGGGTCATTACCACCTTACTCTGCTTCTCTTCCGGCGCGCCGGGCGGTATTTTTGCCCCGATGCTGGCGCTGGGTACTGTGCTGGGAACCGCTTTCGGAATGGTTGCCGTTGAGTTGTTTCCGCAATATCACCTTGAGGCGGGGACGTTTGCTATTGCCGGAATGGGGGCATTACTGGCGGCATCTATTCGCGCGCCGTTAACGGGGATCATTCTGGTTCTGGAGATGACCGATAACTACCAGCTCATTTTGCCAATGATTATTACCGGTCTTGGCGCAACACTATTAGCGCAATTTACCGGCGGGAAACCGCTATACTCGGCGATTCTTGCGCGCACGCTGGCAAAACAGGAAGCTGAGCAACTGGCGCGAAGCAAGGCCGCATCAGCCAGCGAGAATACTTGAACGAAATACCAGGGTATTAGATAATGGCGATTATTATTGGGTTAGAATTTGCCCAATTGCCGATGTCGTTTGGAGCAAAATATGAGTGATGACGTAGCACTGCCGCTGGAGTTTACCGACGCAGCAGCCAACAAAGTTAAAAGCCTGATCGCTGACGAAGATAACCCGAATCTGAAATTACGCGTGTATATCACCGGTGGCGGTTGCAGCGGCTTCCAGTATGGTTTCACCTTTGATGATCAGGTGAACGAAGGCGATATGACCATCGAAAAACAGGGCGTTGGCCTGGTGGTTGATCCGATGAGCCTGCAATATCTGGTCGGCGGTTCCGTTGATTATACCGAAGGTCTGGAAGGTTCTCGTTTCATCGTGACCAACCCGAACGCGAAAAGCACCTGCGGTTGCGGTTCTTCCTTTAGTATCTAATCTGTTGTTCATGTGCCGGATAAACTATCCGGCACATCTTCTCTCTTCAACGCCCATTCTCATCCAGCGCAAACGTCGGTAGCTTAAGATGCCAACGAATAGCCGCCAGCCGAATCAATAGCGTCACGACCATGCCCATCATACTGGCTGTTTCCAGTGGTACGGAAAATGTGTAATAAGCCGTAGCGTGGACAATACCGCCGATAATACAGGCAGTTGCGTAGATTTCTGTACGTAAAATCATGGGGATTTCGCGGGCCAGAACATCACGAATGATCCCGCCGCCAACGCCAGTAATGACGCCCATACAAACCGCGATTAACGGACCGGCTTCCGCATTAAAGGCTTTATTCACGCCAATGCCGACAAACACCGCCAGACCAACGGCGTCCAGCACCGGCAACATCCATTTTGGTAAGCGTCTTGGCTGGCGCACCAGCACGATGGTCAGCATGCTGGTGACCATTGCAACGACCAGATCGGTGGGATCTTTCACCCAAAATACCGGGCCGTGATCCAGCGCCATGTCGCGAATTGTTCCGCCGCCTACTGCGGTAACCACGCCCAATACCAGTACACCAAAAGGGTCCATACGCAATTTTCCGGCTAACAAAACGCCAGAGATAGCAAATACCGCTGTGCCGACTATATCCAGCCAATAGACGAGCATTGTTCAATCCCCACTGAGCACCTGAAAAGGTCAGGCGCTAATCTACCTGTGAAAGCGCATTACAGAGCTGTTGTGCAGCGAGGATAATACGTGGGCTTGCACGTTCAAACCAGTCACTCGTGAGAGGAATAACGGGAATTTTGAGCTGTTCACCCCAGTATTGTTTGATTTTAGGAATTTGGTCCGGTCCGCCTGTAATGACAATCGCCTGTGGCGAGCGTGCTAACACCTGTTCGCGGCTAACTTGCGGCCAGGGAACCCGGCTGTCTTTAAAGATGTTTTCTCCGCCACAAACTTCGAGTACCTGGTTCTGAATCGACTCTTTTCCACTGGTAAATGGCGGATTAATGCCGAATTGCAGAAAAACACGTTTTTTAGGTTTATCAGCATATTGCGCTTTCAATTGCGCGTACTGATCCAGCAGGGATTGCGCGGCTTGTTCGGCCTTATCCGGTTGCGGACTCCAGGGGGCCAGTTGACGTAACGCATTGGCAATTTGTTCAATGCTTGTCGCATCGACCCACATCACTTTTATTCCCAGCGAAGCCAGCTGGTCAACCTGCCGCTCGGCATTACCTCCACGCCAGGCAATCACCAGATCGGGTTTCAGCGCGACAATGCGTTCCAGATTCATCCCCTGCCAGGTGGAAACCTGCTCAATCTTTTGCGCTTGTGGAGGATAGTCGGAATAGCTGCTGACCCCAACCGGCGTGATCCCGGCGGCAAAGGCAAGTTCAGTGTTGGCGGGAGAAAGCGTGATGACGCGCGGCGCGGCATTGAGCCACAGCGGCGCGAGAAAAGACAGGGCGACCAGCGCCCTGAACAGTGACTTAGCCATGTGCCAGTTTCTGCACCAGTGACTCAACCATCAGGCTGGACTGTTTAGCGGCAACAGCCAGGAACTCATCGAAGCTAAGATGAGACTGTTGATCGGCCACGTCGGAGATGGCGCGTACTACGACAAACGGGACGTTGAAATTGTGGCAGACATGGGCGATTGCCGTCGCTTCCATCTCTACAGCAATGGCCTGTGGGAAGTTGTGGCGGATTTTCGCCAGACCAACAGAACCGTTGATGAAAGCGTCGCCGCTAACAATCAGGCCACGTACAGCGTTAAGATTCAGTTCGGCAATGCAGGCCTCAGCGGCAGCGATCAGTTTATCGTCAGCTTTAAAGCCTGCCGGACAGCCTGGTAACTGACCGTATTCATAACCAAATGCCGTGACATCCGCGTCGTGATAACGCGCTTCGTCCGAGACAACGATATCGCCCACTTTCAGCGTTGGTGCCAGGCCACCGGCAGAACCGGTGTTAATAATCACATCTGGCTTGCAGTGTTCCAACAGCAAAGTGGCACCCAGCGCCGCAGCGACTTTACCGATGCCCGATTTCAGAAGCGCAACCTCGGTTCCATTCAGTTGGCCGGTATAGATTTCGCAACCGCCCAGACTGATAGTTTGACGGTTTTCGATTTTGTCACGCAGCAGCGTAACTTCTTCTTCCATTGCACCAATGATGCCGATTTTCATAGATTTACTCGCGATAAGCCCGATTTGAAGGCATAGTTTACCATGCGCTTACGGGGAAGCGTATTTCTCACGCGGGAGAGGACATGGCACAGATTGATTTCCGAAAAAAAATAAACTGGCATCGTCGTTACCGTTCACCGCAGGGCGTTAAAACCGAACATGAGATTCTGCGGATCTTCGAGAGCGATCGCGGGCGTATCATCAACTCTCCGGCAATTCGTCGTCTGCAACAAAAGACCCAGGTTTTTCCACTGGAGCGCAATGCCGCCGTGCGCACGCGTCTTACCCACTCGATGGAAGTCCAGCAGGTGGGGCGCTACATCGCCAAAGAAATTTTAAGCCGTCTGAAAGAGCTTAAATTACTGGAAGCATACGGCCTGGATGAACTGACCGGTCCCTTTGAAAGCATTGTTGAGATGTCATGCCTGATGCACGATATCGGCAATCCGCCGTTTGGTCATTTTGGCGAAGCGGCGATAAATGACTGGTTTCGCCAACGTTTGCACCCGGAAGATGCCGAAAGCCAGCCTCTGACTGACGATCGCTGCAGCGTGGCGGCACTACGTTTACGGGACGGGGAAGAACCGCTTAACGAGCTGCGGCGCAAGATTCGTCAGGACTTATGTCATTTTGAGGGGAATGCACAAGGCATTCGCCTGGTGCATACATTGATGCGGATGAATCTCACCTGGGCACAGGTTGGCGGTATTTTAAAATATACCCGTCCGGCGTGGTGGCGTGGTGAAACGCCTGAGACACATCACTATTTAATGAAAAAGCCGGGTTATTATCTTTCTGAAGAAGCCTATATTGCCCGGTTGCGTAAAGAACTTAATTTGGCGCTTTACAGTCGTTTTCCATTAACGTGGATTATGGAAGCTGCCGACGACATCTCCTATTGTGTGGCAGACCTTGAAGATGCGGTAGAGAAAAGAATATTTACCGTTGAGCAGCTTTATCATCATTTGCACGAGGCGTGGGGCCAGCATGAGAAAGGTTCGTTCTTTTCGCTGGTGGTTGAAAATGCCTGGGAAAAATCACGCTCAAATAGTTTAAGCCGCAGTACGGAAGATCAGTTTTTTATGTATTTACGGGTAAACACCCTAAATAAACTGGTACCCTACGCGGCACAACGATTTATTGATAATCTGCCTGCGATTTTCGCCGGAACGTTTAATCATGCATTATTGGAAGATGCCAGCGAATGCAGCGATCTTCTTAAGCTATATAAAAATGTCGCTGTAAAACATGTGTTTAGCCATCCAGATGTCGAGCAGCTTGAATTGCAGGGCTATCGGGTCATTAGCGGATTATTAGAGATTTATCGTCCTTTATTAAGCCTGTCGTTATCAGACTTTACTGAACTGGTAGAAAAAGAACGGGTGAAACGTTTCCCTATTGAATCGCGCTTATTCCACAAACTCTCGACGCGCCATCGGCTGGCCTATGTCGAGGCTGTCAGTAAATTACCGTCAGATTCTCCTGAGTTTCCGCTATGGGAATATTATTACCGTTGCCGCCTGCTGCAGGATTATATCAGCGGTATGACCGACCTCTATGCGTGGGATGAATACCGACGTCTGATGGCCGTAGAACAATAACCAGGCTTTTGTAAAGACGAACAATAAATTTTTACCTTTTGCAGAAACTTTAGTTCGGAACTTCGCGCTATAAAACGAATCTGAAGAACACAGCAATTTTGCGTTATCTGTTAATCGAGACTGAAATACATGAAAAAAACCACATTAGCACTGAGTGCACTGGCTCTGAGTTTAGGTTTGGCGTTATCTCCGCTCTCTGCAACGGCGGCTGAGACTTCTTCAGCAACGACAGCCCAGCAGATGCCAAGCCTTGCACCGATGCTCGAAAAGGTGATGCCTTCAGTGGTCAGCATTAACGTAGAAGGTAGCACAACCGTTAATACGCCGCGTATGCCGCGTAATTTCCAGCAGTTCTTCGGTGATGATTCTCCGTTCTGCCAGGAAGGTTCTCCGTTCCAGAGCTCTCCGTTCTGCCAGGGTGGCCAGGGCGGTAATGGTGGCGGCCAGCAACAGAAATTCATGGCGCTGGGTTCCGGCGTCATCATTGATGCCGATAAAGGCTATGTCGTCACCAACAACCACGTTGTTGATAACGCGACGGTGATTAAAGTCCAGCTGAGCGATGGTCGTAAGTTCGACGCGAAGATGGTTGGCAAAGATCCGCGCTCTGATATCGCGCTGATCCAGATCCAGAACCCGAAAAACCTGACCGCAATTAAGATGGCGGATTCTGATGCGCTGCGCGTGGGTGATTACACCGTAGCAATTGGTAACCCGTTTGGTCTGGGCGAGACGGTAACTTCCGGGATTGTCTCTGCGCTGGGGCGTAGCGGCCTGAATGCCGAAAACTACGAAAACTTCATCCAGACCGATGCAGCGATCAACCGTGGTAACTCCGGTGGTGCGTTGGTTAACCTGAACGGCGAACTGATCGGTATCAACACCGCGATCCTCGCACCGGACGGCGGAAACATCGGTATCGGTTTTGCTATCCCGAGCAACATGGTGAAAAACCTGACCTCGCAGATGGTGGAATACGGCCAGGTGAAACGTGGTGAGTTGGGTATTATGGGCACTGAGCTGAACTCCGATCTGGCGAAAGCGATGAAAGTTGACGCCCAGCGCGGTGCTTTCGTAAGCCAGGTTCTGCCTAATTCCTCCGCTGCAAAAGCGGGCATTAAAGCGGGTGATGTGATCACCTCACTGAACGGTAAGCCGATCAGCAGCTTTGCCGCACTGCGTGCTCAGGTGGGTACTATGCCGGTAGGCAGCAAACTGACCCTGGGCTTACTGCGCGACGGGAAGCAGGTTAACGTGAACCTGGAACTTCAGCAGAGCAGCCAGAATCAGGTTGATTCCAGCACCATCTTCAACGGCATTGAAGGCGCTGAGATGAGTAACAAAGGCAAAGATCAGGGCGTGGTAGTGAACAACGTGAAAACGGGCACTCCGGCTGCGCAGATCGGCCTGAAGAAAGGTGATGTGATTATTGGCGCGAACCAGCAGGCAGTGAAAAACATCGCTGAACTGCGTAAAGTTCTCGACAGCAAACCGTCTGTGCTGGCACTGAACATTCAGCGCGGCGACAGCACCATCTACCTGTTAATGCAGTAATCTCCCTCAACCCCTTCCTGAAAACGGGAAGGGGTTCTCCTTACAATCTGTGAACTTCACCACAACTCCATACATCTTCATCATCCTTTGGGCATTTGCACAATGCCGTACGTTACGTACTTCCTTATGCTAAGCCGTGCATAACGGAGGACTTATGGCTGGCTGGCATCTTGATACCAAAATGGCGCAGGATATCGTGGCACGTACCATGCGCATCATCGATACCAATATCAACGTAATGGATGCCCGCGGGCGAATTATCGGCAGCGGCGATCGTGAGCGTATTGGTGAATTGCACGAAGGTGCATTGCTGGTACTTTCACAGGGACGAGTCGTCGATATCGATGACGCGGTGGCACGTCATCTGCACGGTGTGCGGCAGGGGATTAATCTACCGTTACGGCTGGAAGGTGAAATTGTCGGCGTAATTGGCCTGACAGGTGAACCAGAGAATCTGCGTAAATATGGCGAACTGGTCTGCATGACGGCTGAAATGATGCTGGAACAGTCGCGGTTGATGCACTTGTTGGCGCAGGATAGCCGTTTGCGGGAAGAACTGGTGATGAACCTGATTCAGGCTGAGGAGAATACTCCCGCACTTACTGAATGGGCGCAACGGCTGGGGATCGATCTCAATCAACCGCGAGTGGTGGCTATTGTTGAGGTCGACAGCGGTCAGCTTGGCGTGGACAGCGCAATGGCGGAGTTACAACAACTGCAAAACGCGCTGACTACGCCCGAGCGTAATAATCTGGTGGCGATTGTCTCGCTAACCGAAATGGTGGTGTTGAAACCGGCGTTGAACTCTTTTGGGCGCTGGGATGCAGAAGATCATCGTAAGCGAGTTGAACAACTGATTACCCGCATGAAAGAGTACGGCCAGCTGCGTTTTCGCGTTTCACTGGGCAACTATTTTACCGGTCCTGGCAGTATTGCCCGATCCTATCGTACGGCGAAAACGACGATGGTGGTGGGTAAACAGCGGATGCCAGAAAGTCGCTGCTATTTTTATCAGGATCTGATGTTACCTGTGTTACTCGACAGTTTGCGTGGCGACTGGCAGGCCAACGAACTGGCGCGACCGCTGGCGCGGCTGAAAGCGATGGACAATAACGGCTTGCTGCGGCGAACTCTGGCGGCGTGGTTTCGCCACAATGTGCAACCGCTGGCAACGTCAAAGGCGTTGTTTATTCATCGTAATACTCTGGAATATCGGCTTAATCGTATATCGGAACTGACCGGGCTTGATTTGGGCAATTTTGATGACAGGTTGCTGCTGTATGTGGCGTTACAACTGGATGAAGAGCGGTAGGTCGATTACAAAATTACAGCCGGGTGAGACTTTACCCGGCCCACAGAATGACATTATTTACGCGTCAGTTTTTCCAGATCGGCTTCAATCTCGCTGATCTTATTGGTTACTACTGACTCCAGGTGACGTAAGTCGTCGAGGATCTTACGCTTAAGATCAACTTCGCTGCGGTCACGCTGGCAGATTTGATCAAGCTCATCAATGATATACCGTAGATTCGGGCTGATTTCCTGGACTTCTTTATAACCCTGCCCCACACCATCAGCGACAACCGTTTTACGCTGACGCGGATATTTAAACTTCACGCTCTTGGCGAAAAACTCGCCTTTGTCTTTCTGGAAATAGATTTTCAGAATATCGTTGTTGGCTTCCTGCCGGAGGCTGTAACGATCAATTTCTTCAGGATTGGTAATACCCAGACTTTTCAGATTGTCGTACATAGCGTTACCTCAAAATGAGTCAGTAAATTGTGCTTATTTTAGCATTTGGCCTGGCCCGCCCGGCTCGACTGTGATCGCAGAAAGCCTTTTTCTTCCAGACTTCTATCATGGCGTAAAAATCAAAAAATTACCTGCTTTATTCTGGTGATAAAATTCACGATCTACACCAGTTCCAGCATCGTTACTTCCGGGCGGCAGTTCAGACGCAAACCATACAAACTGCCCACGCCACGGGTTGTGTAGATGTGTCTTTCGCCAAAGGCATTTAATCCGGCGACGTAACGTTTATCTTCGACAGGGGCAAAAGGTTCACCAACCAACGGTACGCGCAGTTGCCCGCCGTGAGTATGGCCGCACAGCATCAGATCCCAGGGTTCATCACGCATGACTTCTTTGCTGTCAGGATTATGCGCCAGCACCAGTCTTGGCAGATTGGCTTCGCTGGCGGGAGGCGGTTTGCATTGTCCGGCCCATAAGTCACCAGTGCCTACCAGTTCGAATTGCCTGTTCGGCGTGGCGATCACCGTAGCCTGGTTAAACAACACCGTGATGCCCGCTGATTTCAACGTCTCGCCAATTAAGTGATTTTTTTCTGTACCAACAGGGCGATCGTGGTTGCCGAAGCAGGCAAACGTCGGCGCACATTCGGCAAGGGGGGAGAGTACGTCACTAAACGCCGAAAAATTCAGCGACATATCAAATAATACGTAATCGCCGCCCAGTAATATCAAATCGGGCTTTTGTTCTATGCCAAGAGCAATCGCGTCAGAAATCAGGCTTAAAGGAACAAAACGAGAGTAATGGAGATCGGCCAGAAAAAGAATTTTGAATGGTGCTGCGTTGTCTTTAAAAAAGGCGAGGCGGTGACGGATTAATTCAAACCAGCCTGGCTCACAGTAATGCATATAACCGAAACCTGAGCTCGTGGCTATCGTCGCGGCAGTAGCCTGCAAAAATCGGCGGCGTGAAATCATCGCTCATCCCTGCAAAAAAATCGGGCAGCGTCGTGCTGCCCGTGTGCATACTTTTAGTCGATGGTACGCAGCAGTTCGTTAATGCCGACTTTGCCGCGAGTTTTCGCGTCAACTTTCTTAACGATAACCGCACAGTAGAGGCTGTATTTGCCATCTTTTGACGGCAGATTACCTGAAACAACCACAGACCCCGCCGGAACGCGACCGTAGTGGATTTCGCCGGTTTCACGGTCGTAAATACGGGTGCTCTGACCAATGTATACGCCCATAGAGATGACGGAACCTTCTT
>OBRO01000185.1_pt1 | contig 13165 bp, 11 predicted proteins | sample 1475671 | NCBI WGS metagenome assembly OBRO01 (sample SAMEA3360694, study PRJEB22359) | human gut metagenome | biome: ENVO:urban biome; feature: ENVO:human-associated habitat; material: ENVO:feces | place: Bangladesh | collected 2011
GTTCAATTTGTTCTATTATAGCGCTTTTATAAGGGAATGTCAAAGGGGGATGAAACCCAAATATCTATTCAAGCATCTTTATAAGCTCTTTATTTTGTTTGTCATAGTAGTTAAAATAGCTTGAATCAATACCCAAACACTCAACAAGAAGTAATCGCAAGTTTTCAGAAAGTTGTTTTAACTTCTTACGACTTAATAATCGCGTATCAATTTCTGACAAACCGTGAGCAACTTTATTTCGTTCCCCATTCAAACTTAAAATGCCATTTATCGCTGTCTGAAGCTGAGAATCATATTCATAGAACTCAAGGATATTCAAGTAAGATAATAGATTAAGTGTAGATTGTACTGAAAAAATGCGTTCTTCAGTGTCTTCAATACCCCTAGATTTTTTCATTTTCTTATCAATATCGTCTAAAATTGCCTCACAATCAGGAAAACTTGGATTAAGTTTTGGCAGATTGCCATCAAATACAATTAAGCCCTCATGATCTTTTTTGATGGTTTCTTCGATGACAAATTCAGCTAGTGATTTTGCCTTAATTAAGACATCAGCAATATGCTCACGTTCTTTTAAAACATCAATCATCAAATAGTAATTCAAAGCCTTCTTTTGGGAGTCCTCGAGAGGAAACGATAGGATATCTGAAAGAATAGACTGATTTTTGAAAACTCGTGAAAAATCGTATAGTTTCTCACGAATATAAGCGATTTTCTTTTTAGAAAGTAATTTATTATATTCTTTTCGATTGATTATCGCTTCCGCTGCTTGATAATCAAAGGAAGCAATTAAACTTCTAAGATGACGTTTGACTAATGCTTGAGTAAATTTTTCAGATTTATCTTTAATACTTCGGTCAACAAAATCCAGACTATTATCTTGATTATCTACAATAAGAGCATCTATCTCAGAGTCAGTCAGAGCTGTGTATTCTCTGTTTGCTCCATTTTTAGGAGTAGCAACCTGAATAGCTTGTGTGTTATAGTCATTGATACGGTTAAGCGCAAAGAGAGCTGAAATAATTTGTGGTGTACCTGATGACAAGTTCAAGATGATTTCGTTATCGTCATTAGTATACTTTTGAACAATTTGCCCCATAACTTCATACATTTTGTCAAAAAGAAAGACTTCGTCGTTATTCAAGATTGTAGAGTCAATTTCAATGATAGGATTATAGCCTTCGATTGAGAGCAAAACCTTATTTATCAAATCTTGTTTGACCATCATTTCTTGACTATATACAAGGACAATTTTGTCAGGTCTATAATTTCTTGCGATATGAAGTAAAGCTGCATCGTGATTATTACTTATAGGATCGGTTGTTCCTACAGCAGAGATTAAAATTTTCAATTTGGATCACCTCTTTAGTTCAACTTAGTCAATAACTTTTTATTCAAATCCTGATAAAAATTAAAATCACTCTGGCTAAAATGGTATTGTTCTCTAACTAAAGTTTTTAAGGTTTTCATAGCTATCCCCAGTTGTTTAACTGCATCTTTATCCAAAGGATTTATGCTGTGAGCTACCATATTTCTAGAGGAATTCATTTTAATAATCGGATCAATTGTTCTCAAAAGTTCAAATTCTCTCTTAGTTTTTAAGAGTTTACTATAATCAAAGATACTTAGGTAATCTTTGTTTTTATCTTTACGATAATTCTTGATTAAACCTAGATATCTATTTTCAATATAGTCTTTCAAAATAAATTCCGTTAAGTTTTTAATTCGAATAAAACTTTCACTAACGTTACCTCGTTCTCTTTGCAGCTCAATGGTCAAATAGGCACTAAGAATTTTTTGTTCTTTTTCCTTCAATTTTTTATGCTGTAACCCCTGTGGAACATCTTGTTTTTTTAGACACTCTACAACATCATGTATTTCTTCTCGAACACTTTTTAAATTCGGGAAATCTGATAATTGGTCTAGAATATCTAGTGCCGCCTTATAATCAAACTTCTCAATAAAATCTCGAGCAGTTTTCTTCAATAGAGCTTGATTAAATTTCTCAGCATTATCTTCAATCGTTCGGTCAATAAAATTGACTTTATTATCTTCATTGACTTCGATGAGTTCATCGATATTCTCATCATTATCATGACCGATGTTCTCGTTTGAAGCGTGTTCAGGACTCGAAACTTGAACCGCTTTGACATTGATACCATTTAAACGATTAATCACAAATAGAGCAGATTTGATTTGTGGTGTTGCACTAGAAAGATTCAAGATAAATTCATCTTCTTTAGTATAGTATTCTTGCAAAATATCAGAGAAACGTTGAAACATCACATCAAAAATATGAACCTCATTATCACTAATAATGGAATCATGAGTTTTGACTTCAGGTTTGTAGTCAGGAGCAATAGAAAACAAGGCTTTTTCAATATTACCTTGTTTTTTTGCAGTATGTTCTGAAAAAATCAATATAACTTTTTCGGGACGATATTTTCTTGCAATATGAATTAAGGCACCATCATGAAGATTCCTAAAAGGGTCTGTGTCACCTACAGCTGATATAAGTACTCTCATTTTTCAATCTCCTTAATCATGAAATTAGCTTTTCCCATTTCATAAAAGGACTCGTGGTTCTTGATCAATGAATGATTACCAGATGGAATTTTAACTGTTTTAAGAGGTGCTTTGGTGAGCTTAAGAACTCCTTTTTTAACCATTTTAGTTTTCATTCGACTGTAACGTCTTTGTAAAATACCATCAGCCTGCTTAAATAGGGTCTTTGTCCAAGCACCGCTCCCCGCACCTAAATAAATTGGGTATTGTAGATTGGCTTGAATCTTATCATCAGGAAATTCAGATAGGAAAAATGCCTTATAGTCTTTATAAAACGCTTGTGCTCTCTTACCTAATTCTTCAATCAATCTTCCAGCTTCATCAGTGGTTGTTGTAATCTCAAATTCAATTTTTGTTAATGGAGAAATTGATTCTCTGTACAAAGGGAGGGGTTTAGCTTTATTTGTTTTCGCTGAATAATCCCATTTCTGCACCAAGATAAGTCTCTTATTATCAAAAGGCTTACTATCACTCACACGAATTGCATTAAACAAATCATCGTATTCTTTTCCCTTTTTTGGTCCCCAAGGGATAAGGTTCTTATTCTCTCTTGGAAATCTTCCAAAGTTATTTACAGCATTTTCATTATTCCACTTAGGGGTAGTATTCATTAAAATGGTACGAATAGCACCTTTTAGTGAGCTACCAGGAATGTAGGGATTTCCAAAAGCATCACGAATAAACTTATTAACTTCGTTAATAGCTCCGGCTGAATTAGGATTTCTGTCTGATTCTAAACCTGTTTCAGAGATACTATAACCTCCAAATGAACGGTCTTTAATTCTATTATCATCTAAGAAAGAAATAAGACGATTATTGCGTGCATTGGGGCGAGTTTGGATTAGAAATGCTTCAAACTTTTCAGCAAGCCTCTTCTCCACCATTTTATTATAGAATTTCCCCATGTCAGGAAAGTAAAACTTTTTATTTTCATAGATAAATTCTCTAGAGGTATACTTCTCTCCATTACCAATATGAACTGGAGCAAGTGTCAGGAGGCTTAATCTAAATGTTCTATAGTCATTTTTCATTTTTATACCTCCAATTTAAAGAAGAGTGGTTTAGCATAATTTAAAACAGCATGAGGGAAATCAAGTGGTCTCACATCAACAATCTGCCCTTCAAATGTTTTACTAAAAGTTGAACCAGAAGCAAATTTGTAAAGATCCTGTTTACGATAATTTTCATTGGTAGCATGACTAAATGCAAAACCACTTGATTTAGTTAATAGGTAATGACCATGTTCCATTGCTTCTTCAAGGTCAGTATCTACAGGAAGTGCTGTCGTGAGAGTCATCACTTTATCTGAATGATTCTTAGTTAGTCTATCTGTCAATTCAAGTGGGATATTTTGAATATCTAACTCAAAACGACCATAACCACTTGAACGCTTTCCACCAAGACCAGAATACTGAAGACTTGTCATCAACTCATTAAGCAAATCAGATTCGTTTGCGATGACGTAAAGTGATGTATCATTTGAAAATCTGGTTGTAGCTACCTGATAAAGATTACCATCCTTATGTGGTTGATTTTTTGTCACAGTATCAATGACAGCATGCTCTTCATTTTCAAATAAATCTCCATTGAGATAATCGTCAACATTTTCTAGAGCAAGAAATTGCAGTTTCTTAGACAATTTTGCTTGACGGCGAACCTCCTTGACATCAACGGATTGATCAATTTGGTCATATTTGGGATAACCAATAGGCTTTGGCAAAAAGGGACCAAATTGAAATGGGAAGGCATCTGTTAGCGTGAAATCATCTTGGTTTGCTTCCGCAAGAAATGCATCGAGTTTTCCCATTTTTAGGGCTTCTAGCACTAGGGCTGAGAAGATACGGTCTGCTGAGAATGTTAATTTTGAACTATCAAGAGTGCCCGAACCAAAATGAGCATTCTGAAAGGCCATAATATACAGTTTATAGGTCATATTAGACCTCCGCAGTTAAAAGTTCATTCAATGTTTTAACATCATAATTTCCAAATACAGTAGTAGCTTTGAGGTTTTCAAAAGCAACCTTACCGTAACCTCGAGATCCAGAACCTCCAAGATAATCAAGTTCAAGAAGTTTTAATCCATCTCGAATCACTTTGAAATCTTCCTCGACTTGATTTTCATTCTTGTCTGTAATCTCGTAAATCAACTCGAAATCAAAGGTACTGTTACGAATAGCACGTTCAATTTGTCTTGGATTGGCTTCGGCAGTGATACGGTCAATTGTATTTTCAAATTTTACTTCTGTATAACTTCTTACCCCAAGAGAATCTAGCTCATCAGCGTTTGACAAGAAGGCATCACGAAAAATCAAGCGTCCCATTTTAAATCGTTTATCTTTACTATTCCCAAATAAACGGCTAAGAATATCACTGTCGTCGCTTGGTTTCTCAGCTACCTTTTCATTATAAACCTTGGCAAGAAGAGTTCTCATTTTTCCTTTGAGACTTGAACCAGGAATGATTGGTAGGTTGGTAATAGGATCTTTAATAACAGGCGAATCGATAGCACCAATGGCCGCAAAAGCATCGCTTCCACCAATATGGAGGCCTGTCTCTAAACGAATTTGAGCTGAAAATTTAATCTTAGCGAATGTCATTAATCTTTACCTCCATAAAACTTGAAATAGGCTACTAGTGCTTCCATATATCTACAAAATCTTTGAAGTGTCTCTCTATCTTTGATTTCCTTAAGAGCATCAAGAATTTGGGCTTTTTCTACCAAATCTTTTACCGCAATCTCTCTACCTGCTTGGTAGACAAATTGTACTCTTAAATAAGCGATACGATCAAGGAGAGCATCATATTCTTTGACCTTGCTCTCATCAAAAAGTGTACTAGTTAAGCTCAGCAAGTTTCTGAGTTTACTTGTTGTTAGAAAGAAGGCATCTGGATTCTTTCTGTTCCTAGTATTTCTTTCTAGTTTTAGAATTGCTTTTTCTGCAATATCAACGTAATTCTCATCAGTCAAGATTGTCATATCCTAATCCTTTCTAATCTCATAGACATAGAGAAGCAAGGCTAACTCTGCTTCTTTTCTATCCTTATCATCCTTATTTGTGTACCAAGAATAGAATAAATTCTTAAATGTTTTAAATTTATCCCTGTCTGTTTCACGCGTCAATTCTTCAAGTCGTGTTAAGTAATAAGCTAAACGTGCCATATTCATACGATCATGATTTCGAAGCAATTCAATCAATTTATAAATGAAATTCTTACCTCTTTCATCTTGGTGATTAAAGAAATAACGAATCTGCTCTAACTTGTCGTCGTAAACATTCGTGATAAACTGGTCAAATTTAAAGGTATAGTCGGAACTAAAGAGTGAAATACTATCTTTCTCATTGCCTTTAGCTGCTTCTTCTAGCTCCCCTGTTTGATGTGCCATCAAGCTAATAGGGGTCTTATCGGCAAACAGACCGATACCAGCTGAGAGTGTTAGTTTTCCATTTGTCCATTTAATGAAGTTCTGACGGAGTTCAACAGTAAAGGCAATAATATCTTGCCAAGAGCCAATGGCAAAAACATCGTCCCCGCCGGCATAGATGATAGAGAGCTTCTTATCATTAGCAAACTGGTTAATATAAACCTTGAAGAAAAGACTCATACTTCGAGAGAAAGTGGCTGAGCGTGATAGGGTACTATATTGTCCATTTCCTTGTTGGGAGAAGCCGGCCATAAAAGCAGCTCCCAAATCATCCACGTCAAGACGTACAACAGCTAAACGTTTAATACCTAACCCATTTTCGTTTTTAGATAAGGCAGCATAATTGTAAATTTCATCACACTGGTAATCCCCAACAAAAACATGGGTTGCCTTGACCGTACCAGCCTTATAGTCATTTTTGACATAGACACGGGAAAAATCTTCTTGGCTTAGTTTTTCAAATGCAATACCTTTAAGACAGGCATTTGGCCCAATAGGAAGCCCTTCATTTTCAGTGATAATGAAATGATCATGAGCAATCTCTTTAGAAAATTGATACAAGCCTCGACAAATGTCACACACTTTTTGGTCATGATAAGAAACTAAATTCTCAACGGAATGACAAATCTCGCACTCTCTTTCAGAAGATTTACCGCCCCTGTTCAACAACATAAGGGTTTGATAATCATACCTTGAGATTTTTTTCTCAGAAATCATGCGACTAGCCTTTTGATAGACCTGCCTATAGCTTTCAGGTGAGTTCAGTTCGCTCATGATATCCTTAGCCGCAAAGCTTCCCCAACCAAAGGCAACATATAATCTGGTTTGGAAATTTGCCAATAAAAATTGATTGAAATCTTTTTCAAATTGAACGAGTGTTTCTACCGTTTTTTCAGTATTGGCTAAGACAAAGTAAGCATGTCCCCCACCGACATAGAGCAAGTTAGCCCGATTAAGGCCTAGTTTGTCAAGTAAACTATCTGCTATATACTCACTCATAAAGTCAAGATACAAAGATCTAGCCTTCAATTGCTTAGCAGCACCACTCGTCGCTATATTATAGATGAAGTCTTGAATCCCTGATAAGTCAAAGCTAGCTAGGAGAAAAGCTTCTTCCTCATAAAAAGCTGATGCTTTAGTAAACAAGTCCTCTTTATAGTTATGACGACCTTTATCTTCCAAGTAATCATAGATAGCCAAGGCAAAAGCGGCCGTCAAACGACTATGCTCAGCAAGTGAAATATCAGCGATTTCCTTAGTATTAGTTGAAGATGGCACAAAAGAGAGGGTGGCTTCGAACAGATTTAACAGAGAATCAATTTGTGCTTGGTTAAACTCAAATTCTGCCAATTCATTTTTGATACGCGTCGCAATCGCCGCATAATCACCTTTAGAGAAGGGTTCATAGGTTGCAGACGCAAAGTTAGGTTCAGATTTCAAGTTTAGAACCGTCGGTTTAAAGTAGCGTTTATCCGTTTTCGCCCCAAAAACGTTAAAAATATCAGCTTGGTTTGTATAGGTATCCCAAATCTTAGCTGATGCATCCTCGTCACTCTCCTCATTTGACTGTCTTCTGTCGACACCTGATGCGATGTTATCAGCGATATAAGTTATGTAAGCGAGATGGTCATTGCTAAGTTTATCACTCTGGTAGTTAGCCATGTGATATCTAATTTGATCGGAAATAACCTGATTATCAGCAATCTCATCAAACCAATCCGCGCCTACCAAGGCGTGTTTTTTTCGTTCTCCTGTCGCCCTTTGAATGACCTTACCGATATCATGCAAAAGAGCTCCGTAAAATAAATCAATCTTTTCTTTCTTCAAGCTTTATCCCTCCCATACCGAGACTCGTTTTCATGCCAAGACCTGAATATTCACCGAATGTTAGAAGCATTTTGACATAAGCTTTTAAAGTTTGAGCGCCTTGGACTTTAAAGATTAAGCTTCCTCTAAAGGCAGGAATTCTTTGCCCGTGCACCCTGAAATAACTGGTCTCCAAGCGATAATTCGTGATAGTGCTGTGTTCAGATAGGTAATCTAAGGTATCCTCTTCAATTTCAGGTTGATTTTCAACCAACCTTCCATACTTTTGCATCAAACTTTGAAAAATCAAACGCATAGACGGGAAGATGACGTAGGAACCTTGAGATTTGAAACCTGTCGGAGTCTCAAAAATGATTGAAAAATAGGTTTGATTGTCCTCACTATTGAAAATCTCTAACAGTTTATCTGCTCCCAACTCCTGAATCTCAACTTTTTCAACACTGAGTTTAGGCAAGTCGTTTAAGGACACCTCTTTAATCTGTAATAAGGTCATAAAAACCTTATCCTCGAGGTCATCTGTGAGCAGATGCACAACCCACTGGGTGTTTTCTTTTCCTTGGATTACCTTGGTCGCATAGGGATTTGTTTGCTGCTGATGCAGATAATCAACATAGTCACTATCCAACTGCTCCATCAAGAAGCCATGAAATTTAACAGCCAAATCTTGTGCAGGATGGTCGATCCTTTTAAAAGTAAATACTAATTTTTTCATTCGACTCCTTCAACTTTGTATGAAAAAACCCCAAAAGCTGAAAGTACTTTTCACCTCATTGGGGCGCCCTTAATGTGCTTTTAGTCTAACACTTTCTGGAAGCGGTGTCAAGACTATTTTCAAAATTTTCAAAAAAGTCCCCTCTCGAGGTAGATAGGTTTATACCCTACGCCAACAACGTTAGCTGGGTCTACGATAGTGTAGGGTTTCAGTCCCCTCGCGAGGTAAATAGGTTTATATCCAACCGACAACGGAATTGCTGCAATGGCAGGGTGTTTGTTACCGTCCCCTCTCGAAGTAAATAGGTTCATATCCATGAAGGAGGATATAGCCGAGAAGTATGTAGTCCGTTTCCGTCCCCTCTCAAGGTAGATAGGTTTATATCAGGCATTGAAAAATAACGATGTACCTTATATTGATGGGTTTCCGTCCCCTCTAGGGGTAGGTAGGTTTATATCACTATATGGCGGGAGCTATGATTGTAGGCATGGCAGGTTTCCGTCCCCTCTCGAGGTAAATAGGTTTATATCAAAGTGAGGTGCTATGACTGAAAGTGAATTGCTTGGTTTCCGTCCCCTCTCGAGGTATATAGGTTTATATCGTAAAAATTTCAGATATTAAAAGAATTTTTGTACTTGAGTTTCCGTCCCCTCTCGAGGTATATAGGTTTATATCATACGGTTGAGAGAAATGTTGATTCGTACTCTAATCCGTTTCCGTCCCCTCTCGAGGTATATAGGTTTATATCAAGTTGAAAAATCGAACACTAACAATAACTAATTAATGTTTCCGTCCCCTCTCGAGGTGAATAGGTTTATATCTGCCACATTTGATTATGTAGATGCAGAGTTTGGAGTGTTTTCGTCCCCTCACGAGGTACATAGGTTTATATCCAGTTAATATTGATGTATTTGGAGTATATATTATTAGTTTCCGTCCCCTCTCGAGGTATATAGGTTTATATCAAAGTTGGGCAGAAATTGGTGTTTGTATTTTTTAAAAAGTTTCCGTCCTCTCTCGAGGTAATTAGGTTTATATCGAGGTGATAAAAAAGGAGGAAAATTATGTCAATGTTTCCGTCCCCTCTCGAGGTAGATAGGTTTATATCTGTGTTAATCAGTGGAAACAAAGAGGACTTACAAGGTTTCCGTCCCCTCTCGAGGTAAATAGGTTTATATCCTGAACAAACCACAAAACTATGATTTCGCTAGTTGGGTGTTACTGTCCCCTTGCGAGGCTTATAATTTTATCTTTTCTCGAACCCATGTTCTGTTTTATGGAAAAACAATTCCTTACCGTCCCCCTCCCGAGGTTCATAGGGTTATATCCTTAAACAAGGTAAGTATGATTTGAGGCTTTATTTATTTCCGTCCCTTTGCGAGGTTAAAAGGGTTATATCTGATTTTACAAACTAAGGATAGCTTGACAATCACCCAGTTTCCGTCCCTTCTCGAGGTGGATAGGTTTATATCACAGCAGCGGCAATTTCACACCGTATTCAAAATGGTTTCCGTCCCTTCGCAAGGTAGGTAGGTTTATATCCCTTGAAACTATTATGACTATTCAAAAGTGGATTGAGTTTCCGTCCCCTTGCGAGGTGAGTAGGTTTATATCTGCAGATTTAACTATTTTTAGTTAAACAAAAGCAGTTACCGTCCCCTCTCGAGGTATATAGGTTTATATCAATGATTTTACACGTAAGGTAATTAATAAACGGTTTCCGTCCCCTCTCGAGGTAAATAGGTTTATATCCAAGGAAAAATCGAATTAGGTCTAGTTTCAGGCCGTCGTTTCCGTCCTCTCGCGAGGTGAATAGGTTTACATCCGTAAGTCAAACTCAGAGTAAAGAAACATCAACAAGGTTTCCGTCCCCTCGCGAGGTAGATAGGTTTATATCCGAATGGATTGAAAAAACTTGGAGAATATCCGATAGTTTCCGTCCCCTCACGAGGTAAATAGGTTTATATCGGAACATGATGAATTAGTCTTCGAGTGGATTTTAGGTTTCCGTCCCCTCTCGAGGCGAATAGTTTTATATCTCAATGAAATGAAACAGGACAACGCTTTATAATATGTTTCCATCCCCTCTTGAGGTATATGGGTTTATATCAAAACGAAAACCTCTTGATTGAGTTGGAAGAAGCAAAGTTACCGTCCCCTCTCGAGGTATATAGGTTTATATCGTAGTCTTGATGATTTGATTAGTTATAAGTCTTTGGGTTTCCGTCCCCTCTCAAGGTACATAGGTTTATATCCCATGATAAGAGTGCTTCTACATTAAATCTCGTAATGGGTTACCGTCCCCTCGCGAGGTAAATAGGTTTATATCTAAAACATTGAAACATGACACGGTGGGGCTATGGGTGTTACCGTCCCCTCCCGGGGTTCATAGGTTTATATCCTATTTAACTGGATTTGGTCAAAGAAACAAAATGAAGAGTTACCGTCCCCTCTCGAGGTAATTAGGTTTATATCCGGATCAAGTAGAGAAATTTGAATTGGATTATTCTAGTTTCCGTCCCCTCTCGAGGTACATAGGTTTATATCTCAACTCTTGAAATCATTGATTATAAAGAGAACAAGTTTCCGTCCCCTCTCGAGGTAGATAGGTTTATATCCTTTTGATGAATTAACAATAATTGAAGCTACAGAGTTTCCGTCCCCTCTCGAGGTAGATAGGTTTATATCCCCATATCTTGTGCCCTAGACAGTTGCTAGAGACACAAGATGTAGGACCTACTGGAAACACTATCTATATTGTACCATATGATTGCAGGCCTATAAAGGCTTAGAAGAAGAGAATGTCATCTAATTTTTCGGCACTATGGTAGGGGCTAAAACTAGTCACCTCTTCTTTGGTTGTCACATATACGATTATGCTGTCTTCTTCATCAGCCTTGTAGAAGCTCTCGATATCCTTAAGGAGAGACTGATAGTCATTTCTTGACAGATCGACCTCGAAACAGGATTTTTGCACCCTCACGCCATAACCCTCAAGTAATTTGGAGAGTTTAAGTCTACGTTTGTTACTTCGGATATCATAAATAATCAGACAAAACATGGTTTTTTGTTTGGCAAACTCACGTTCTTCTTCACTGAGATTAAAATAAAGTCCCATTAATGCCCTCCTGTGTAACTTGTCTCATAAAGACTAGGGTCCAGTTCTCCAAAAGCCCTAATCAAACTCTTGATTTGCCTATCAGCTGTATAGAGAAAAGAATAGCGTTTTTTGTCTAATTCGATATACTGATGGACTTCTAGAATTCTTGTGCGTAGTGCTCTTGCAAAGATTTCTCTTCCTTCATCAGTAAGTATGAAGTCTTGATCCTTGTTTTCAAAATGACTTAAAAGAAGTTTACTGTTTCGTATCAACTCCATAAGTGTATTATCGACGATGATAGGTCTCCATTCTTCCATTAAATCACTAGCCAAGGTCGCATGATGCTGATGATGCTTGTGAATTACCCCAAACCCCAAGCTTAGCCCGTTTTTCTTAATCAGCCCCATAAAGCAAGAATATAAGATACTATAGCCAAAATTGAGGGCACTGTTAAAACAATCCTCCGCAGGCCGTCCACTCTTACCATTAAAATGAAAGTCATCAGGAACCAGTAAATTCAGATAGTAAAAATAGGATTTCGCAAGGCGACCTTCGTAACCCATAATTTCTGTAATGGAATAAGCCTTCTGAATATCATTGACACTATCTTCAAACCTAGAATAATCTAAAGTATCTAGTAGACCATCTGTATCAAACTCTCTAAGCAAGGCAATTTGATGCCTCACCTTGGTCGTAGCGATACTTCTCGCAACCTCTAAACGGAAATCCTCTTCAAAATAAGCCTTTGCTTGAACCTCTTGCTTTTGAAATTCGTCCTGCCTGTGGGTTTCAATACTAGAAATAAATTGACCAACATTTGAGAAATAGTAAACATTCACCTTGTTTTTTGACAAAGCTTTAATGAGTTGGGTGGTTAGTTGTGCATTACCAAAAAGTAACACATTATCAACTAGTGAAATGGACACTTCTTTGACAATCTCTTTATTATCATTTTTAATGATAATTCTTTGTTCGGATAAGGACAGGTAATAATTGGATCTTTGAATAAATAAATCACTCATAAGCTACCTCTGGGTATTTTATGGCATTTATTATATCACCAAAACTCTAATCGTCAATATATTCTAATATTTTATCTAAAAAATGAAGCCCTAACGATAGGACTTCGATTTTTATTTATTGTAAAGAGATTGCTTTCCTTATTTCCCCAACAACTCTGTTCGAACTTCTTTGCGCAAGTCCTCAAGAGTTGTAATGCCATACTTCTCCATGACCTCAGGGAGACGGTCAATGATTTTAGGGCAGGCATAGGGATCTGCGAAATTGGCTGTTCCGACACCGATAGCTGAGGCACCAGCGATGAACATTTCGATAGCCGCTTCGGCACTGTCGACGCCACCCATACCGATGATTGGGAGGTCTGACGCTAGAGCAACTTGGCGGATGAGTTTAAGGGCTACTGGGAAGACAGCTGGCCCTGACATACCACCTTGACCATTAGCAATGATAGGTTTGCGAGTCGCCAAGTCATAGCGTGTACCAACCAAGGTGTTAATCATAGTGAAACCTGTCGCAC
>OBRO01000188.1_pt1 | contig 13098 bp, 12 predicted proteins | sample 1475671 | NCBI WGS metagenome assembly OBRO01 (sample SAMEA3360694, study PRJEB22359) | human gut metagenome | biome: ENVO:urban biome; feature: ENVO:human-associated habitat; material: ENVO:feces | place: Bangladesh | collected 2011
TGTCGTGCCAGCTGCATTAATGAATCGGCCAACGCGCGGGGAGAGGCGGTTTGCGTATTGGGCGGAAGGGTGGTTTTTCTTTTCACCAGTGAGACGGGCAACAGCTGATTGCCCTTCACCGCCTGGCCCTGAGAGAGTTGCAGCAAGCGGTCCACGCTGGTTTGCCCCAGCAGGCGAAAATCCTGTTTGATGGTGGTTAACGGCGGGATATAACACGAGCTGTCTTGAGCTGTCTTCGGTATCGTCGTATCCCACTACCGAGATATCCGCACCAACGCGCAGCCCGGACTCGGTAATGGCGCGCATTGCGCCCAGCGCCATCTGATCGTTGGCAACCAGCATCGCAGTGGGAACGATGCCCTCATTCAGCATTTGCATGGTTTGTTGAAAACCGGACATGGCACTCCAGTCGCCTTCCCGTTCCGCTATCGGCTGAATTTGATTGCGAGTGAGATATTTATGCCAGCCAGCCAGACGCAGACGCGCCGAGACAGAACTTAATGGGCCCGCTAACAGCGCGATTTGCTGGTGACCCAATGCGACCAGATGCTCCACGCCCAGTCGCGTACCGTCTTCATGGGAGAAAATAATACTGTTGATGGGTGTCTGGTCAGAGACATCAAGAAATAACGCCGGAACATTAGTGCAGGCAGCTTCCACAGCAATGGCATCCTGGTCATCCAGCGGATAGTTAATGATCAGCCCACTGACGCGTTGCGCGAGAAGATTGTGCACCGCCGCTTTACAGGCTTCGACGCCGCTTCGTTCTACCATCGACACCACCACGCTGGCACCCAGTTGATCGGCGCGAGATTTTATCGCCGCAACAATTTGCGACGGCGCGTGCAGGGCCAGACTGGAAGTGGCAACGCCAATCAGCAACGACTGTTTGCCCGCCAGTTGTTGTGCCACGCGGTTGGGAATGTAATTCAGCTCCGCCATCGCCGCTTCCACTTTTTCCCGCGTTTTCGCAGAAACGTGGCTGGCCTGGTTCACCACGCGGGAAACGGTCTGATAAGAGACACCGGCATACTCTGCGACATCGTATAGCGTTACTGGTTTCACATTCACCACCCTGAATTGACTCTCTTCCGGGCGCTATCATGCCATACCACGAAAGGTTTTGCGCCATTCGATGGTGTCAGCGTAAATGCACGCCGCTTCGCCTTCCCGCTACCAGAATAGCCTGCGATTCAACCCCTTCTTCGATCTGTTTTGCCACCCGTTGCAGCGCCGGAAGATGCTTTTCCGCTGCCTGTTCGATGGTCATTGCGCTCGCCATATACACCAGATTCAGACAGCCAATCACCCGTTGTTCACTGCGCAGCGGTACGGCGATAGAGGCGATCTTCTCCTCCTGATCCCAGCCGCGGTAGTTCTGTCCGTACCCCTCTTTGCGCGCGCGCGCCAGAATGGCTTCCAGCTTTAACGGTTCTCGTGCCAGTTGATAGTCATCACCGGGGCGGGAGGCTAACATCTCGATTAATTCCTTGCGTTCTTGTTCCGGGCAAAAGGCCAGCCAGGTCAGGCCCGAGGCGGTTTTCAGAAGCGGTAACCGTCGCCCGACCATTGCCCGGTGAAAGGATAAGCGGCTGAAACGGTGGGTGGTTTCGCGTACCACCATTGCATCAACATCCAGCGTGGACACATCTGTCGGCCATACCACTTCGCGCAACAGATCGCCCAGCAGCGGGGCCGCCAGTGCAGAAATCCACTGTTCGTCACGAAATCCTTCGCTTAATTGCCGCACTTTGATGGTCAGTCGAAAACTATCATCGGAGGGGCTACGGCGGACATATCCCTCTTCCTGCAGCGTCTCCAGCAGTCGCCGCACAGTGGTGCGATGCAGGCCGCTGAGTTCCGCCAGCAGCCCGACGCTGGCACCGCCATCAAGTTTATTTAACATATTTAATAACATTAGACCGCGGGTTAAGCCGCGCACGGTTTTGTATTCCGTCTGCTCATTGTTCTGCATATTAATTGACATTTATATAGTTAAAACAACGTTGTGCACCTGGTGCACATTCGGGCATGTTTTGATTGTAGCCGAAAACACCCTTCCTATACTGAGCGCACAATAAAAAATCATTTACATGTTTTTAACAAAATAAGTTGCGCTGTACTGTGCGCGCAACGGCATTTTGTCCGAGTCGTGAGGTACTGAAATGGCAATACAACACCCTGACATCCAGCCTGCTGTTAACCATAGCGTTCAGGTGGCGATCGCTGGTGCCGGTCCGGTCGGGCTGATGATGGCGAACTATCTCGGCCAGATGGGCATTGACGTGCTGGTGGTGGAGAAACTCGATAAGTTGATCGACTACCCGCGTGCGATTGGTATTGATGACGAGGCGCTGCGCACCATGCAGTCGGTTGGCCTGGTCGATAATGTTCTGCCGCACACTACGCCGTGGCACGCGATGCGTTTTCTCACCCCAAAAGGTCGCTGTTTTGCTGATATTCAGCCAATGACCGATGAATTTGGCTGGCCGCGCCGTAACGCCTTTATTCAGCCGCAGGTCGATGCGGTGATGCTGGAAGGGGTGTCGCGTTTTCCGAATGTGCGCTGCTTGTTTTCCCGCGAGCTGGAGGCCTTCAGTCAGCAAGATGACGAAGTGACCTTGCACCTGAAAACGGCAGAAGGGCAGCGGGAAATAGTCAAAGCCCAGTGGCTGGTGGCCTGTGATGGTGGGGCAAGTTTTGTCCGTCGCACTCTGAATGTGCCGTTTGAAGGTAAAACTGCGCCAAATCAGTGGATTGTGGTAGATATCGCCAACGATCCGTTAAGTACGCCGCATATCTATTTGTGTTGTGATCCGGTGCGCCCGTATGTTTCTGCCGCGCTGCCTCATGCGGTACGTCGCTTTGAATTTATGGTGATGCCGGGAGAAACCGAAGAACAGCTGCGTGAGCCGCAAAATATGCGCAAGCTGTTAAGCAAAGTGCTGCCTAATCCGGACAATGTTGAATTGATTCGCCAGCGTGTCTACACCCACAACGCGCGACTGGCGCAACGTTTCCGTATTGATCGCGTACTGCTGGCGGGCGATGCCGCGCACATCATGCCGGTGTGGCAGGGGCAGGGCTATAACAGTGGTATGCGCGACGCCTTTAACCTCGCATGGAAACTGGCGTTGGTTATCCAGGGGAAAGCCCGCGATGCGCTGCTCGATACCTATCAACAAGAACGTCGCGATCACGCCAAAGCGATGATTGACCTGTCCGTGACGGCGGGCAACGTGCTGGCTCCGCCGAAACGCTGGCAGGGTACGTTACGTGACGGCGTTTCCTGGCTGCTGAATTATCTGCCGCCAGTAAAACGCTACTTCCTCGAAATGCGCTTCAAGCCGATGCCGCAATATTACGGCGGTGCGCTGGTGCGTGAGGGCGAAGCGAAGCACTCTCCGGTCGGCAAGATGTTTATTCAGCCGAAAGTCACGCTGGAAAACGGCGACGTGACGCTGCTCGATAACGCGATCGGCGCGAACTTCGCGGTAATTGGCTGGGGATGCAATCCACTGTGGGGGATGAGCGACGAGCAAATCCAGCAGTGGCGCGCGTTGGGCACACGCTTCATTCAGGTGGTGCCGGAAGTGCAAATTCATACCGCACAGGATAACCACGACGGCGTACTACGCGTGGGGGATACGCAAGGTCGCCTGCGTAGCTGGTTCGCGCAACACAATGCTTCGCTGGTGGTGATGCGCCCGGATCGCTTTGTTGCCGCCACCGCCATTCCGCAAACCCTGGGCAAGACCCTGAATAAACTGGCGTCGGTGATGACGCTGACCCGCCCTGATGCCGACGTTTCTGTCGAAAAGGTAGCCTGATATGCACGCTTATCTTCACTGTCTTTCCCACTCGCCGCTGGTGGGGTATGTCGACCCGGCACAAGAGGTACTCGATGAGGTCAATGGCGTGATTGCCAGCGCCCGCGAGCGTATTGCGGCTTTCTCCCCTGAACTGGTGGTGCTGTTTGCGCCAGATCACTACAACGGCTTTTTCTATGACGTGATGCCACCGTTCTGTTTAGGCGTTGGAGCGACGGCAATTGGTGATTTCGGCAGTGCGGCAGGAGAGCTGCCCGTGCCTGTGGAGCTGGCGGAGGCCTGTGCGCATGCCGTCATGAAGAGCGGGATCGATCTTGCCGTTTCTTACTGTATGCAGGTGGACCACGGGTTCGCCCAGCCACTGGAGTTCCTACTCGGCGGGCTGGATAAGGTGCCAGTTCTGCCTGTGTTCATCAACGGTGTCGCCACGCCGCTGCCCGGTTTCCAGCGTACCCGCATGTTGGGGGAAGCCATTGGACGTTTCACCAGTACTCTCAATAAACGCGTGCTGTTCCTGGGTTCCGGTGGGCTTTCCCATCAGCCGCCGGTGCCCGAACTGGCGAAAGCCGATGCCCATATGCGCGACCGTCTGTTGGGGAGCGGGAAAGATTTACCCGCCAGTGAGCGCGAATTGCGTCAGCAACGGGTGATTAGCGCCGCTGAGAAGTTTGTTGAGGATCAGAGAACGCTGCATCCGCTCAACCCGATTTGGGATAACCAGTTCATGACTTTGCTGGAGCAGGGACGCATACAGGAACTGGATGCCGTCAGTAACGAAGAGCTTTCCGCCATTGCCGGAAAGTCGACACATGAAATCAAAACCTGGGTCGCCGCTTTTGCCGCTATTTCTGCGTTTGGCAACTGGCGTAGCGAAGGGCGTTATTACCGCCCAATCCCGGAGTGGATTGCCGGATTTGGCTCGTTAAGCGCCAGAACAGAGAACTGAATATGCAGGAGAAGATGATGAGTTATCAGCCACAAACCGAAGCCGCCACCAGCCGTTTTCTGAATGTAGAAGAAGCGGGTAAAACGCTGCGCATCCATTTTAATGACTGCGGACAAGGCGACGAAACCGTTGTCCTGCTGCATGGTTCCGGCCCGGGTGCTACTGGCTGGGCGAACTTCAGCCGCAATATCGATCCGCTGGTAGAGGCGGGCTATCGGGTGATCCTGCTGGATTGTCCGGGTTGGGGTAAGAGCGATTCGATCGTTAATAGTGGTTCGCGATCGGATCTTAATGCGCGAATCCTGAAAAGCGTGGTGGATCAACTGGATATCGCCAAAATCCACCTGCTGGGCAACTCGATGGGTGGCCACAGTTCTGTGGCGTTCACTCTTAACTGGCCGGAGAGTTCTGTGGCGTTCACCCTTAACTGGCCGGAGCGCGTCGGCAAACTGGTGCTGATGGGCGGCGGTACGGGCGGCATGAGTTTGTTTACGCCGATGCCAACCGAAGGTATTAAGCGACTGAATCAGCTTTATCGTCAGCCGACTATCGAAAACCTGAAGCTGATGATGGATATCTTCGTTTTTGATACCAGCGATTTGACCGACGCCCTGTTTGAAGCGCGCCTGAATAATATGCTGTCGCGCCGCGATCACCTGGAAAACTTTGTTAAGAGCCTGGAAGCCAATCCGAAACAGTTCCCGGATTTTGGCCCACGTCTGGCGGAAATCAAAGCGCAAACCCTGATTGTCTGGGGGCGCAACGACCGCTTTGTGCCGATGGATGCGGGTCTGCGTCTGCTGTCCGGCATTGCCGGTTCTGAACTGCATATCTTCCGCGACTGTGGTCACTGGGCGCAGTGGGAACATGCCGACGCTTTCAATCAACTGGTGCTGAATTTCCTCGCACGCCCTTAAGGAACGGTCATGACGAAGCATACTCTTGAGCAACTGGCGGCGGATTTACGCCGCGCCGCAGAGCAGGGCGAAGCGATTGCACCGCTGCGCGATCTGATTGGTATCGATAACGCTGAAGCGGCCTACGCCATTCAGCACATCAATGTGCAACATGACGTTGCGCAGGGGCGTCGCGTGGTGGGGCGCAAAGTGGGGCTGACGCATCCGAAAGTGCAGCAACAACTGGGCGTTGATCAACCGGATTTCGGGACATTATTTGCCGACATGTGTTATGGCGATAACGAAACCATTCCTTTTTCCCGTGTTCTGCAACCCCGCATTGAAGCGGAGATTGCACTGGTGTTGAACCGCGATCTACCCGCAACCGATATCACCTTCGACGAATTGTATAACGCCATTGAATGGGTACTTCCGGCGCTGGAAGTGGTGGGGAGCCGCATTCGCGACTGGTCGATTCAGTTTGTCGATACCGTGGCAGATAACGCCTCCTGTGGGGTGTATGTCATCGGCGGTCCGGCGCAACGTCCGGCGGGGTTAGACCTGAAAAACTGCGCCATGAAGATGACGCGTAATAACGAAGAGGTTTCCAGCGGGCGCGGCAGCGAATGCCTGGGACATCCGCTTAATGCCGCCGTCTGGCTGGCACGCAAAATGGCCAGTCTGGGTGAACCGCTGCGCACCGGAGATATCATTCTTACCGGGGCATTAGGTCCGATGGTGGCGGTGAATGCGGGCGATCGTTTTGAAGCCCATATCGAAGGCATAGGTTCAGTTGCTGCGACATTTTCAAGCGCAGCCCCAAAAGGAAGTCTGTCATGAGTAAGCGTAAAGTCGCCATTATCGGTTCTGGCAACATTGGCACCGATCTGATGATTAAAATTTTGCGTCACGGTCAGCATCTGGAGATGGCGGTGATGGTCGGCATTGATCCTCAGTCCGACGGTCTGGCGCGTGCCAGACGTATGGGCGTCGCCACCACCCATGAAGGGGTGATCGGGCTGATGAACATGCCTGAATTTGCTGATATCGACATTGTATTTGATGCGACCAGCGCCGGTGCTCATGTGAAAAACGATGCCGCTTTACGCGAAGCGAAACCGGATATTCGCTTAATTGACCTGACGCCTGCTGCCATCGGCCCTTACTGCGTGCCGGTGGTTAACCTCGAGGCGAACGTCGATCAACTGAACGTCAACATGAACGTCGATCAACTGAACGTCAACATGGTCACCTGCGGCGGCCAGGCCACCATTCCAATGGTGGCGGCAGTTTCACGCGTGGCGCGTGTTCATTACGCCGAAATTATCGCTTCTATCGCCAGTAAATCTGCCGGACCTGGCACGCGTGCCAATATCGATGAATTTACGGAAACCACTTCCCGAGCCATTGAAGTGGTGGGCGGCGCGGCAAAAGGGAAGGCGATTATTGTGCTTAACCCAGCAGAGCCACCGTTGATGATGCGTGACACGGTGTATGTATTGAGCGACGAAGCTTCACAAGATGATATCGAAGCCTCAATCAATGAAATGGCTGAGGCGGTGCAGGCTTACGTACCGGGTTATCGCCTGAAACAGCGCGTGCAGTTTGAAGTCATCCCGCAGGATAAACCGGTCAATTTACCGGGCGTGGGGCAATTCTCCGGACTGAAAACAGCGGTCTGGCTGGAAGTCGAAGGCGCAGCGCATTATCTGCCTGCCTATGCGGGCAACCTCGACATTATGACTTCCAGTGCGCTGGCGACAGCGGAAAAAATGGCCCAGTCACTGGCGCGCAAGGCAGGAGAAGCGGCATGAACGGTAAAAAACTTTATATTTCGGACGTCACGTTGCGTGACGGTATGCACGCCATTCGTCATCAGTATTCGCTGGAAAATGTCCGCCAGATTGCCAAAGCACTGGATGATGCCCGCGTGGATTCGATTGAAGTGGCCCACGGCGACGGTTTGCAGGGTTCCAGCTTTAACTATGGTTTCGGCGCACATAGCGACCTTGAATGGATTGAAGCGGCGGCGGATGTGGTGAAGCACGCCAAAATCGCGACGTTGTTGCTGCCAGGAATCGGCACTATTCACGATCTGAAAAATGCCTGGCAGGCTGGCGCGCGGGTGGTTCGTGTGGCAACGCACTGTACCGAAGCTGATGTTTCCGCCCAGCATATTCAGTATGCCCGCGAGCTCGGAATGGACACCGTTGGTTTTCTGATGATGAGCCATATGACCACGCCGGAGAATCTCGCAAAGCAGGCAAAGCTGATGGAAGGCTACGGTGCGACCTGTATTTATGTGGTGGATTCTGGCGGTGCGATGAACATGAGCGATATCCGTGACCGTTTCCGCGCCCTGAAAGCAGTGTTGAAACCAGAAACGCAAACCGGCATGCACGCTCACCATAACCTGAGTCTTGGCGTGGCGAACTCTATCGCGGCGGTGGAAGAGGGCTGCGACCGAATCGACGCCAGCCTCGCGGGAATGGGCGCGGGCGCAGGTAACGCGCCGCTGGAAGTGTTTATTGCCGCCGCGGATAAACTGGGTTGGCAGCATGGGACCGATCTCTATGCGTTAATGGATGCCGCTGACGACCTGGTGCGTCCGTTGCAGGATCGACCGGTACGAGTCGATCGCGAAACGCTGGCGCTGGGATACGCTGGTGTTTACTCCAGCTTCCTGCGTCACTGTGAAACGGCGGCGGCGCGTTATGGCTTAAGCGCGGTGGATATTCTCGTTGAGCTGGGCAAACGCCGGATGGTTGGCGGCCAGGAGGATATGATCGTCGACGTGGCGCTGGATCTGCGCAACAACAAATAATATTGACTGCCGAGAACGTGCATTTTGTATGCCCATCCCAGCACGACTGCCGGATGCGGCGTGAACGCCTTATCCGGCCTACATTTCGCCCGTAGGCAGTCATTAAATAGTTCTGATTACGCGGCTGGCAATGTATCAGTCGCGATTCACCTGCACTCGCAATGAGGTTCATCTTATGTCGACTCGTACCCCTTCATCATCTTCATCCCGCCTGATGCTGACCATCGGGCTTTGTTTTTTGGTCGCTCTGATGGAAGGGCTGGATCTTCAGGCGGCTGGCATTGCGGCGGGTGGCATCGCCCAGGCTTTCGCACTCGATAAAATGCAAATGGGCTGGATATTCAGCGCCGGAATACTCGGTTTGCTACCCGGCGCGTTGGTTGGCGGAATGCTGGCGGACCGTTATGGTCGCAAGCGCATTTTGATTGGCTCAGTTGCGCTGTTTGGTTTGTTCTCACTGGCAACGGCGATTGCCTGGGATTTCCCCTCACTGGTCTTTGCGCGGCTGATGACCGGTGTCGGGCTGGGGGCGGCGTTGCCGAATCTTATCGCCCTGACGTCTGAAGCCGCGGGTCCACGTTTTCGTGGGACGGCAGTGAGCCTGATGTATTGCGGTGTTCCCATTGGCGCGGCGCTGGCGGCGACGCTGGGTTTCGCGGGGGCAAACTTAGCATGGCAAACGGTGTTTTGGGTAGGTGGTGTGGTGCCGTTGATTCTGGTGCCGCTATTAATGCGCTGGCTGCCGGAGTCGGCGGTTTTCGCTGGCGAAAAACAGGCTGCGCCACCACTGCGTGCGTTATTTGCGCCAGAAACGGCAACCGCGACGCTGCTGCTGTGGTTGTGTTATTTCTTCACTCTGCTGGTGGTCTACATGTTGATCAACTGGCTACCGCTACTTTTGGTGGAGCAAGGATTCCAGCCATCGCAGGCGGCAGGGGTGATGTTTGCACTGCAAATGGGGGCGGCAAGCGGGACGTTAATGTTGGGCGCATTGATGGATAAGCTGCGTCCAGTAACCATGTCGCTACTGATTTATAGCGGCATGTTAGCTTCGCTGCTGGCGCTTGGAACGGTGTCGTCATTTAACGGTATGTTGCTGGCGGGATTTGTCGCGGGGTTGTTTGCGACAGGTGGGCAAAGCGTTTTGTATGCCCTGGCACCGTTGTTTTACAGTTCGCAGATCCGCGCAACAGGTGTGGGAACAGCCGTGGCGGTAGGGCGTCTGGGGGCTATGAGCGGTCCGTTACTGGCCGGGAAAATGCTGGCATTAGGCACTGGCACGGTCGGCGTAATGGCCGCTTCTGCACCGGGTATTCTTGTTGCTGGGTTGGCGGTGTTTATTTTGATGAGCCGGAGATCACGAATACAGCCGTGCGCCGATGCCTGACGTGCCTTATTAGGCAGGGGCGAAAGGGACTTCACCCCAATACACCTACGGCGTTTACAGGTATACTCGCTAAAAATTATTCAGCGGGTTTGGAAACAAAGATGGCAAAACTTACCTTACAAGAGCAGTTGCTCAAAGCAGGATTAGTCACCAGCAAAAAAGCGGCGAAGGTGGAGAGAACGGCGAAAAAATCGCGCGTTCAGGCGCGTGAAGCTCGGGCGGCGGTAGAAGAAAATAAAAAGGCACAGCTTGAGCGTGATAAACAGCTTAGCGAACAGCAAAAACAAGCGGCGTTGGCGAAAGAATATAAAGCTCAGGTGAAGCAGCTTATTGAAATGAACCGAATCACCATTGCCAATGGCGATATTGGTTTTAACTTCACTGACGGCAATCTGATTAAGAAGATTTTTGTCGATAAGCTCACGCAAACGCAGTTGATTAATGGTCGTCTGGCGATTGCCCGCTTGTTGGTCGATAACAATAGCGAAGGTGAATACGCCATTATTCCCGCCAGCGTTGCCGATAAAATTGCTCAGCGTGATGCCAGCAGTATTGTGTTGCACAGCGCGCTCAGCGCCGAAGAGCAGGATGAAGACGATCCGTATGCCGACTTCAAAGTGCCTGATGATTTGATGTGGTAAACATTGATAAATCGTGTGCAGATGCCTGATGCGACGCTTTTCGCGTCTTATCAGGCCTACGGTTTACGAGCGAAATGTGGGCCGGATAAGGCGTTTACGCCGCATCCGGCAGTCGTGCACTATTATCAACGCATATTCAGTTTATTGGCGTGGTAGGCAATATGCTCGCCAATAAAACTGGAGACAAAATAATAGCTGTGATCATAACCCTCGTGATAACGGATTAACGTCTTGATATTCATCTCCTGGCAGATCTTTTCAAGATTTGGAGTCCGCAGCTGTTCTGCGTAAAAATCATCACTCAACCCCTGATCAACCATGATTTCCGCAACGCGTTGACCTTGTGAAATAAGACTCACCGGATCGTAATCCAACCAGGCATCTTTATTTTCACCAAGATATGCGGCAAAGGCTTGCTGTCCCCACGGTACTTGCGATGGGGAGACAATGGGCGAAAACGCCGAGACGCTGACATATTCATCTGGGTTACGTAACGCCAGCACCAGCGCGCCCAGCCCGCCCATAGAATGACCTGCGATTGACTTTCTGGCCGTTGCCGGAAAATGATGCATCACTAAATTCGGCAGCTCGTTGCGGATATAGTCATACATTTTGTAATGTTCATTCCACGGCGCTTGCGTCGCGTTCAGGTAAAACCCGGCACCTTGCCCGAGATCGTAACGGTCGGCATCTGCGACATGACTGCCTCGCGGACTGGTGTCCGGCGCAACAACAATAATGTTGTGCTCAGCCGCGTAACGCTGCATCCCCGATTTAGTAATGAAATTCTGCTCGTTGCAGGTCAGGCCTGAAAGCCAGTACAGCACCGGCAATTTTTCATTCGCGGCTTTTGGTGGGAGATAGACGCCGACATTCATTTCACATTTCAGTGATTGGGAATAATGCCGATACACATTTTGCCAGCCGCCAAAGCTGGCATGTTTTTCAATGAGTTCCATCAGTCATTATCTCACGGTTAATCCCCCGGACGGCTGCCCGGGGAGAGTATTAAGAACCCCGTCTGAAGTGGACGGGGTATACCTGCGGGAAATCAGTAACGAATTACGGTTCGAATGGATTTGCCTTCATGCATCAGGTCGAAGGCGTCATTAATTTCATCCAGGCTCATGGTATGCGTGACAAACGGTTCCAGATCGATATCACCTTTCATCGCATCTTCAACCATACCCGGTAACTGGGAACGACCTTTCACGCCGCCAAACGCGGAACCTTTCCATACGCGACCAGTGACCAACTGGAATGGACGGGTGGAGATTTCCTGACCAGAACCTGCCACCCCGATGATCACCGACTGACCCCAGCCGCGGTGTGCACTTTCCAGCGCCGCACGCATCACGTTGACGTTACCGATGCATTCAAAGGTATGGTCGATACCCCATTTGTTGATATCCAGCAGGACATCTTTAATCGGTTTGTCGTAGTCATTCGGGTTAATGCAGTCGGTAGCACCGAAGCGACGAGCCAGATCGAATTTCTTCGGGTTGGTATCGATAGCGATAATCCGTCCCGCTTTCGCCTGACGCGCGCCCTGAACCACTGCCAGACCAATCGCGCCAAGACCAAACACGGCAACAGAATCACCTGGCTGGACTTTAGCTGTGTTGTGTACCGCGCCAATACCGGTGGTCACGCCACAGCCCAGCAGGCAGACGTGTTCATGGTTTGCTTCTGGATTAATTTTGGCCAGAGACACTTCCGCTACCACGGTGTATTCACTGAATGTTGAGCATCCCATGTAGTGATAAAGCGGCTGCCCGTTGTAAGAAAAACGGGTGGTGCCGTCTGGCATCAGGCCTTTACCCTGGGTTTCGCGAACCGCAACACAGAGGTTAGTTTTGCCAGAACGACAGAACTCACACTCGCCGCACTCTGCGGTGTAAAGCGGGATCACATGGTCGCCAGGTTTGACGCTGGTTACGCCTTCACCGACTTCAACCACAACGCCGGCCCCTTCGTGACCGAGAACCACCGGGAATACACCTTCCGGGTCATCGCCGGAGAGGGTAAATGCGTCGGTATGGCAAACACCGGTATGGGTGACTTTAATCAGCACTTCACCTTTTTTCGGTGGTGCAACGTCAATTTCAACGATTTCCAGCGGTTTACCGGGAGCAAATGCAACGGCAGCACGTGATTTCATCTCTCGCTCTTCCTCAATATGGTAATAGATTCAGCTATTTAAGATAGGCTCGAACCAGTTCAATAGTGTCGTCAACGGATTGGCTGACTTCGCGGCTGTAGCAGTCATTTCGGTCAAACGTTTCCCGGATATGGCTTTCAAGCACTTCTGCCATCAGTCCGTTAGCCGCGCCCCGAACGGCAGCGATCTGTTGGAGTATGGCACGGCATTCGGCATCACCCTCCAGCGACCGTTCCAGAGCATCAATCTGCCCCCGAATACGACGAACTCGAGTAAGGACCTTTTTCTTCTCTTCCGGAGTACTGGGCATTTCGCACCTCATCATCTGCACGCAATATACTATAGGGGGGTATGCTATATGTCAATGCATACCCCCCTATAGTATATAACACTGGAGAATAAAATTTATCCGG
>OBRO01000192.1_pt1 | contig 12872 bp, 16 predicted proteins | sample 1475671 | NCBI WGS metagenome assembly OBRO01 (sample SAMEA3360694, study PRJEB22359) | human gut metagenome | biome: ENVO:urban biome; feature: ENVO:human-associated habitat; material: ENVO:feces | place: Bangladesh | collected 2011
GCAATACCGACCATGACGGCGGCCCAGCCCATTTGATCAACGAAGCGGATAGAGATCAGCGGGAAGACAACAAAGAACCCCAGCACGACCAGCATATTATCGATGAGCAGGAAATATTTACCCAGGTTCCTCGCCTGCGACACGCGGGACATTTCCCCTCCCGGGAAATAAAAGATGAGCACTTTCTATTCTGCATTGCCGCTAAGACTTTTCCCATCACTTCGGGGACAATATTTTTTTATCAAAACGTCGCTTTGATAGAGAGTTTTTATCAAATATGTGAATAATGCAGAAAATGGCATTCTGGACTTTTCACAGGGTCTGGTTGCGCAGGTATAGTAATACTTACAGCGTATTAAAGACGTTACGGGAAGGAGTAGGTATAGAATGTTTGGCTATCGCAGTAACGTGCCAAAAGTGCGCTTAACCACAGACCGACTGGTCGTGCGTCTGGTGCATGATCGTGATGCCTGGCGTCTGGCGGATTATTACGCAGAGAATCGCCATTTCCTCAAGCCCTGGGAGCCAGTGCGCGACGAAAGCCACTGTTATCCATCAGGCTGGCAGGCCAGGCTGGGGATGATTAACGAATTTCATAAACAAGGTTCAGCTTTCTACTTTGGCTTATTCGACCCGGACGAAAAAGAGATTATTGGCGTTGCCAATTTTTCCAATGTTGTTCGTGGCTCTTTTCATGCCTGCTATCTCGGTTATTCGATTGGGCAAAAATGGCAGGGCAAAGGACTCATGTTTGAAGCCCTGACCGCAGCCATTCGTTATATGCAGCGCACCCAACATATTCATCGCATTATGGCTAATTATATGCCGCACAATAAACGCAGCGGTGATTTACTGGCGCGACTGGGTTTTGAAAAAGAAGGCTATGCGAAAGACTATCTGTTGATTGATGGACAATGGCGCGATCACGTACTGACGGCATTAACTACCCCAGACTGGACGCCCGGCCGCTAAGGAGAATCTCATGAAATATCAACTTACTGCCCTTGAAGCTCGCGTGATTGGTTGCTTGCTGGAAAAGCAGGTGACCACGCCGGAGCAATACCCGCTCTCAGTCAATGGTGTAGTCACGGCCTGTAATCAGAAAACGAACCGTGAACCGGTCATGAATCTGAGTGAATCCGAAGTGCAGGAACAGCTGGATAATCTGGTCAAACGTCATTATCTACGCACAGTGAGCGGTTTTGGTAATCGGGTCACCAAATATGAGCAACGTTTTTGTAATTCAGAATTTGGCGATCTGAAACTGAGCGCAGCGGAAGTGGCGTTAATCACCACGTTGTTATTGCGTGGTGCCCAGACGCCGGGTGAACTGCGCAGCCGCGCCGCGCGAATGTATGAATTCAGCGATATGGCGGAAGTGGAGTCGACGCTGGAACAACTGGCAAATCGCGAAGATGGTCCTTTTGTGGTGCGTCTGGCCCGCGAACCGGGTAAACGCGAAAACCGCTACATGCATCTTTTCAGTGGTGAGGTTGAAGATCAGCCGGCGGTGACGGATATGTCGAACGCGGTTGACGGTGATTTACAGGCCCGCGTCGAAGCCCTGGAAATCGAAGTGGCAGAACTGAAACAGCGTCTTGATTCGTTGCTGGCCCATCTGGGAGATTAAAGTGAAAAAATTACGTATCGGCGTAGTGGGATTAGGTGGCATTGCGCAAAAAGCGTGGTTACCGGTGCTGGCGGCAGCGTCTGACTGGACGTTACAAGGAGCCTGGTCGCCTACGCGCGCGAAAGCCCTGCCAATTTGTGAAAGCTGGCGCATTCCTTATGCCGATTCGTTATCCAGCCTTGCCGCCAGTTGCGATGCGGTTTTTGTGCATTCCAGCACCGCCAGCCACTTTGACGTGGTCAGTACGTTACTCAATGCGGGGGTACATGTCTGTGTCGATAAACCGCTGGCAGAAAATCTGCGCGATGCTGAACGGCTGGTGGAACTGGCGGCGCGGAAAAAACTGACGTTGATGGTCGGTTTTAACCGTCGTTTCGCACCACTCTACGGTGAGTTAAAAACGCAACTCGCCACCGCAGCCTCGCTAAGAATGGATAAACATCGTAGCAATAGCGTCGGGCCACACGATCTTTATTTCACGTTGCTGGATGATTATCTGCATGTGGTGGATACCGCGCTGTGGTTGTCGGGCGGCAAAGCCTCTCTGGATGGCGGTACGCTACTGACTAACGACGCTGGCGAAATGCTGTTTGCCGAGCACCATTTTTCGGCTGGTCCTTTGCAGATCACCACCTGTATGCATCGCCGTGCCGGAAGTCAGCGTGAAACCGTGCAGGCCGTGACTGACGGTGCGCTCATCGACATTACGGATATGCGCGAATGGCGTGAGGAGCGCGGGCAGGGCGTAGTGCATAAACCGATTCCTGGTTGGCAGAGTACGCTTGAGCAACGTGGGTTTGTCGGCTGTGCGCGGCACTTCATTGAATGTGTGCAAAACCAGACAGTTCCGCAAACCGCCGGCGAACAGGCCGTGCTGGCGCAACGTATCGTTGACAAGATCTGGCGCGATGCGATGAGTGAATAAACCCTGTAACATCTGGCGGTAGCAATTCACCATAATCCAGGTAGACTATTCGCCTCTTTCAGCGCCTGCCTTGCAGGCGTTTTGCCCGTGGGTCTGGATTAGAACACCGATGAATTTATTAAAATCGCTGGCCGCCGTCAGCTCGATGACCATGTTTTCGCGTGTGCTTGGCTTCGCACGAGACGCAATTGTCGCCAGAATCTTTGGCGCAGGGATGGCAACCGACGCCTTTTTCGTCGCTTTTAAACTTCCTAACTTGTTACGCCGTATCTTTGCCGAAGGGGCATTTTCCCAGGCATTTGTACCGATTCTGGCAGAATATAAAAGCAAGCAGGGTGAAGACGCCACGCGGGTCTTTGTCTCTTATGTTTCTGGCCTGCTGACACTTGCGCTGGCGGTTGTGACGGTCGCTGGCATGCTCGCCGCACCGTGGGTGATCATGGTGACCGCGCCAGGCTTCGCTGACACAGCTGACAAATTTGCCCTGACCAGCCAGCTACTAAAGATAACCTTTCCCTATATCTTGCTGATCTCCCTGGCGTCGCTGGTGGGAGCGATTCTGAATACCTGGAACCGCTTCTCAATTCCGGCGTTTGCCCCGACATTGCTCAATATCAGCATGATTGGTTTTGCGCTGTTTGCCGCGCCGTACTTTAATCCACCGGTGCTGGCGCTGGCCTGGGCTGTTACGGTCGGCGGCATCCTGCAGCTGGTGTATCAGCTACCTCATCTGAAGAAGATCGGCATGCTGGTTTTGCCACGCATTAACTTCCACGATGCCGGAGCAATGCGCGTGGTGAAACAGATGGGACCGGCGATCCTTGGCGTCTCTGTGAGCCAGATCTCCTTAATCATCAACACCATTTTTGCCTCGTTTCTTGCTTCCGGTTCGGTGTCTTGGATGTATTACGCCGACCGCTTAATGGAGTTTCCGTCCGGTGTGCTGGGCGTGGCGCTTGGCACCATTTTGCTGCCGTCGCTGTCGAAAAGTTTTGCCAGTGGCAATCATGATGAATACAACCGTTTGATGGACTGGGGGTTGCGTCTTTGTTTCCTGTTGGCGCTGCCGAGTGCGGTTGCGTTGGGCATTCTTTCCGGTCCGTTAACCGTTTCGCTGTTCCAGTACGGTAAATTTACCGCCTTTGATGCGCTGATGACCCAGCGGGCGTTAATTGCCTACTCGGTGGGTTTGATTGGCCTGATTGTAGTGAAAGTGTTGGCTCCTGGCTTTTATTCCCGCCAGGACATTAAAACGCCAGTGAAAATTGCCATCGTTACGCTGATTTTAACGCAATTGATGAACCTGGCGTTTATTGGTCCGTTGAAACATGCCGGGCTGTCACTTTCTATTGGTCTGGCGGCGTGTCTGAATGCTTCGCTGCTTTACTGGCAGTTGCGTAAGCAGAAAATCTTTACCCCGCAACCCGGCTGGATGGCGTTTCTGTTGCGTCTGGTGGTGGCGGTACTGGTGATGTCTGGCGTGCTTTTAGGTATGTTACATATCATGCCGGAGTGGTCATTGGGTACCATGCCCTGGCGTTTACTGCGTTTAATGGCGGTCGTGCTGGCGGGGATTGCCGCGTACTTCGCTGCACTGGCGGTACTGGGCTTCAAAGTTAAAGAATTTGCCCGCCGGACGGTGTAACAATGCATTCCGGCCTGCAGTGCAGGCCGGAGAAATGCATTCCGGCCTGCAGTGCAGGCCGGAGATAATCTTCAGATCGAAATCTTTTTACTGCCGCGATAGGGGGTTGAGGTCTGACCGTTCGCCCCATACAGCGTCGGTTCCTGATGCGGTTTCAACATTTCCAGCGCCTGTTGATTGCGCTCAATCTGTCCTTCCAGTAACCAGCCGTTATGTTGATTCATTTGGCGTAGTTGCTGCGTTTTCACAGTAATTTCCTGCCAGCGTTGACTAATATCAACGCTATTTGCTGTATTGGGTTCTTTCCTGCGTAACTGTTCGAGGTAATCCAGCGTCGCCAGCAGTGAGCTTTTTTGTTCTGTAATCCATTGCAACTGGCTGCCGTTGATCTGCCCCATAAACTGGCTGCCGTTGATCTGCCCCATAGAGAGATGTTGCTGCTCTTGATCCATTACCGTTTTGAGATCGTTAAGCACAGCGGACATCTGGTCGAGGATCTCTGCAAGACGCGTCATACGATCAGTTACTCTGCAAGTCTTGCTGCGCTTCGTTGATCAGCGCATCGGCAATTTTGCCGGTGTCCATTTTTAGTTCACCGTTACGAATCGCCAGTTTTAACGCTTCGACACGTTCAAGATTGATATCACTGCTGCCGGGTTGCATCAGTTTTGCTTGCGCGTCGCTTAACGTCACACTGGTGCTGGTGGAGGCTGTTGTTTTTGCCGCCCGGGTGTTCGTTACCGGCGCGTCAGTGGTTTCGCGCGGTTGAACGGTGCTTACAGGCTTCAGAGGCGAAGTGCGATCAATACTCATGGTTTATTCCTCATTGAGGGCGCTTTTATCATGTGTTGCTTATTTATCGGCAAGGGACGGGTAATCTTTAACAGCTTACAGGTTTATAAGAATATTCCCATCTGCATCAACAACGCCGCTGACTACCTGTCCCGATACCATGCGCACCCGCGCATTCTGTGCGACGGCTGCATTGTTCAGCGCCTGACCTTCTGCGTTGGCGCTAAACCCATCACCGCTGGCGATCACATTGACGCGTTGTCCCGCTTTTACCCGCCATGCCTGGCGAAACTGGGTTAACTGGATAGGTTGATCGGGTGATAGATCGCGTAGGCTAATGGCATCAACAAGTTGATTGATATCCAGCACCGTACGCGGTGGCAGGGTATCCAGCCGTCCGCGTTTCAGTTTGACATTGCCAGCTTCCAGCTTTCCTCCCCGCGCAATGGGCATCGCGGCAACCACATAATTTCCTGTGGCCTGTACATTAACCTGTAAATATCGTTTGTCGTTACCGCAGCGTGCCAACACATTCACATTGCCCCACAGGCGGGAATTATTGCTCATCGAAAGCAATGGCTGCTCGCACGGCGGTAGCAGATTGGGCGCTGTACGAATAGAAACACGAACCTCATCACTTACCCCCGCGAGTTGGGCGCTAAAAAAGTTGTGCAATTGCGATGTGAGATTGCTCGCCGTACTTAACGGACTGAACAGTATCGCGATGATCGCCACGCTACGTTTTATTGTCAGCATTTTCGCCCCCAGCCATTTCTACAACGTGAATTGTACCTGTCCGCAATGACCATCAACGGCATAAATAGCGACCCATTTTGCGTTTATTCCGCCGATAACGCGCGCGTAAAGGCATTTAAGCTGATGGCAGAATTTTGATACCTGCGGAGGAGATATGCTCGATAAGCTCGACGCCGCCTTACGTTTTCAACAAGAGGCGCTCAATCTGCGCGCCCAGCGTCAGGAAGTGCTGGCAGCAAACATCGCCAATGCCGATACCCCTGGTTATCAGGCGCGCGATATCGATTTTGCCAGTGAACTTAAAAAAGTCATGCAACGTGGACGGGATGCAACCAGTGTGGTTGCTCTGACGATGACCTCAACGCAACACATTCCGGCGCAGGCGCTGACGCCTCCTACCGCAGAACTGCAATACCGTATTCCGGACCAGCCTTCGCTTGACGGTAATACCGTCGATATGGATCGCGAACGCACCCAGTTTGCCGATAACAGCCTGCAATACCAGATGAGCCTTAGCGCGTTGAGCGGGCAAATCAAAGGCATGATGAACGTTTTACAGAGCGGAAATTAACGGATGGCACTGCTGAATATTTTTGATATCGCCGGGTCGGCGTTAACTGCCCAGTCCCAGCGCCTGAACGTGGCGGCCAGTAATCTGGCGAATGCTGATAGCGTGACCGGTCCCGATGGACAGCCATATCGGGCAAAACAGGTGGTATTCCAGGTTAACGCTGCACCAGGTGCTGCGACAGGCGGCGTAAAGGTTGCCGATGTTATAGAAAGTCAGGCCCCGGACAAACTGGTTTATGAACCGGGTAATCCGCTGGCGGATGCAAAGGGCTACGTGAAAATGCCAAACGTTGATGTCGTCGGAGAGATGGTTAACACCATGTCGGCGTCACGCAGTTATCAGGCCAATGTTGAAGTGCTCAACACGGTGAAAAGCATGATGCTGAAAACCCTTACGCTCGGTCAATAAAGGAGAAAGCTATGTCCATTGCGGTAACCACCACCGATCCGACAAATACCGGCGTCAGTACCACCAGCAGTAGTTCGCTCACGGGCAGCAACGCCGCAGATTTACAAAGCAGTTTTCTGACTTTGCTGGTGGCGCAGCTGAAAAACCAGGACCCGACCAATCCAATGGAAAACAACGAGCTGACGTCGCAATTGGCACAAATCAGCACGGTCAGCGGGATTGAAAAACTCAATACCACGCTCGGATCTATTTCCGGACAGATTGATAACAGCCAGTCGTTACAGGCCAGTAACCTGATCGGTCACGGCGTGATGATCCCCGGCACCACTGTTCTTGCGGGAACCGGCAGTGAAGAAGGGGCTGTGACCACGACCACGCCGTTTGGTGTTGAGCTGCAACAGGCGGCAGACAAAGTTACGGCCACCATCACCGATAAAAATGGCGCGGTTGTGCGCACCATTGATATTGGTGAACTGACCGCCGGAGTTCACAGTTTCACCTGGGACGGTACGTTGACTGATGGCAGCACTGCGCCGAACGGTTCTTACAATGTAGCGATTAGCGCCAGTAACGGTGGTACACAACTGGTTGCCCAGCCGCTGCAGTTTGCTCTGGTGCAGGGTGTGATCCGCGGCAACAACGGTAATACGCTGGATCTCGGCACTTACGGCACCACCACCCTCGACGAAGTACGGCAGATAATTTAAGCCTTCACATTTCAGGAGTCAGTCATGGCCTTTTCTCAAGCGGTTAGCGGATTAAACGCTGCCGCCACCAACCTCGATGTTATTGGCAACAATATCGCCAACTCCGCCACCTACGGCTTTAAATCAGGCACGGCCTCTTTTGCCGATATGTTTGCCGGTTCGAAAGTGGGACTGGGGGTAAAAGTTGCCGGTATCACTCAGGACTTTACCGATGGCACGACCACCAACACCGGGCGTGGTCTGGACGTTGCTATCAGCCAGAACGGTTTTTTCCGTCTGGTAGACAGCAATGGTTCGGTATTCTACAGCCGTAACGGACAATTTAAGCTGGATGAAAACCGTAACCTGGTGAATATGCAAGGTTTACAGCTGACGGGTTACCCGGCAACCGGTACGCCGCCGACTATTCAGCAAGGGGCGAATCCGACCAATATTTCGATTCCGAATACCCTGATGGCAGCGAAAACTACCACCACGGCGTCGATGCAGATCAACCTGAATTCCAGTGATCCGCTTCCCTCTGTTAACGCATTTGATGCCAGCAATGCGGATAGCTATAACAAAAAAGGTTCGGTGACTGTTTTCGATAGTCAGGGTAATGCTCATGACATGAGCGTCTACTTTGTGAAGACCGGGGATAATAACTGGCAGGTCTACACCCAGGATAGTAGTGATCCAAACAGCATTGCGAAGACAGCGACAACACTGGTGTTTAATGCCAATGGCGTTCTGACCTCAGATCCAACAGCGAATATTTCCACTGGCGCAATTAACGGCGCAGATCCCGCCACGTTTAGCCTGAGCTTCCTCAACTCCATGCAGCAAAATACCGGCGCTAACAACATTGTGGCAACCACCCAGAACGGCTACAAACCGGGCGATCTGGTGAGTTATCAAATCAATGATGACGGTACGGTTGTCGGCAACTATTCCAACGAACAAACCCAACTGCTGGGGCAGATTGTACTGGCGAACTTTGCCAACAACGAAGGTCTGGCATCCGAAGGCGACAACGTCTGGTCCGCTACGCAATCTTCTGGCGTGGCGCTGTTGGGGACAGCCGGGACGGGCAACTTTGGCACCCTGACCAACGGTGCGCTGGAAGCGTCCAACGTCGATCTCAGTAAAGAACTGGTCAATATGATCGTTGCCCAGCGTAACTATCAGTCTAACGCCCAGACCATCAAAACCCAGGACCAGATCCTCAACACGCTGGTTAACTTACGCTAATCGCTGACGGGATAGCTCAATGGATCACGCAATTTATACCGCGATGGGAGCAGCCAGCCAGACGCTGAATCAACAGGCGGTAACTGCCAGTAATCTGGCCAATGCCTCAACGCCCGGTTTTCGCGCGCAGTTAAACGCCTTGCGCGCAGTGCCGGTGGAAGGGCTTTCACTGCCCACGCGCACGCTGGTAACGGCGTCAACACCGGGTGCAGACATGACGCCCGGCAAGATGGATTACACCTCGCGCCCGCTGGACGTTGCGTTGCAGCAGGATGGTTGGCTGGTCGTGCAGACCGCTGACGGCAGTGAAGGGTATACGCGTAATGGCAGCATTCAGGTTGATCCCACCGGGCAACTGACAATTCAGGGACATCCGGTGGTAGGCGAGGCGGGGCCAATTGCTGTGCCGGAAGGGGCGGAAATCACTATTGCTGCCGATGGCACAATCTCGGCGCTGAATCCGGGCGATCCGGCAAATACGGTTGCGCCAGTGGGGCGTCTGAAGCTGGTGAAAGCCACGGGCAGCGAAGTCCAGCGCGGTGACGATGGCATTTTTCGTTTAAGCGCAGAAAGCCAGGCTACGCGTGGGCCGGTACTGCAGGCAGATCCAACCTTGCGTGTGATGTCGGGGGTTCTGGAAGGCAGTAACGTCAATGCCGTTGCGGCAATGAGCGACATGATTGCCAGCGCGCGGCGTTTTGAAATGCAGATGAAGGTGATCAGCAGCGTCGATGATAACGCAGGCCGTGCCAACCAACTGCTGTCGATGAGTTAATTGAAAGGATACATGACAAGTATAAGTTGCCCGATGCGCAAGTTTATCGGGTCTATGGGGGCAATCGCAATTTATCGATTTTGCGAGCACTTGTAGGCCGGATAAGGCGTTTACGCCGCATCCGGCAAGAAGACATATGCACTTTGTCACTAATCCACTACAGGACATTTTATGATCAGTTCATTATGGATCGCCAAAACGGGCCTTGACGCCCAGCAAACCAATATGGACGTCATTGCCAACAACCTGGCAAACGTCAGTACTAACGGTTTTAAGCGTCAGCGCGCGGTGTTTGAAGATCTGCTTTATCAAACCATTCGCCAGCCGGGGGCACAGTCTTCCGAACAAACCACCTTACCCTCCGGATTACAAATCGGCACGGGGGTACGCCCGGTCGCCACTGAACGCTTTACAAATCGGCACGGGGGTGCGTCCGGTTGCTACTGAGCGCTTACACAGTCAGGGCAACCTGTCGCAAACCAATAACAGTAAAGATGTCGCGATTAAAGGGCAGGGCTTTTTCCAGGTGATGTTGCCAGATGGTTCATCAGCCTATACCCGTGACGGCTCTTTCCAGGTGGATCAGAACGGGCAGCTGGTGACGGCTGGTGGTTTTCAGGTGCAGCCAGCGATCACCATTCCGGCGAATGCGTTAAGTATCACCATCGGTCGTGATGGCGTGGTCAGCGTAACCCAACAAGGCCAGGCAGCTCCGGTTCAGGTTGGGCAGCTCAATCTCACCACCTTTATGAATGACACCGGGCTGGAGAGCATTGGCGAAAACCTCTACACCGAAACGCAATCCTCTGGTGCACCGAACGAAAGCACGCCGGGCCTGAACGGCGCGGGACTGCTGTATCAAGGGTATGTTGAAACGTCTAACGTCAACGTGGCGGAAGAACTGGTCAATATGATTCAGGTGCAACGCGCTTACGAAATCAACAGTAAAGCGGTATCCACCACCGATCAGATGCTGCAAAAACTGACGCAACTCTAAGGCATAACCGGTGGCAGATTCACCGGTTTACTGATTTTTGAAGATGATAGCCATGCAAAAAAACGCTGCGCATACTTATGCCATTTCCAGCTTGTTGGTGCTTTCACTAACCGGCTGCGCCTGGATACCCTCCACGCCGCTGGTGCAGGGGGCGACCAGTGCACAACCGGTTCCCGGTCCGACGCCCGTCGCCAACGGTTCTATTTTCCAGTCTGCTCAGCCGATTAACTATGGCTATCAACCGCTGTTTGAAGATCGTCGACCACGCAATATTGGCGATACGCTGACCATCGTGTTGCAGGAGAACGTCAGCGCCAGCAAAAGCTCCTCTGCGAATGCCAGCCGTGACGGTAAAACTAATTTTGGCTTTGATACTGTGCCGCGCTATTTGCAGGGGTTGTTTGGTAACGCTCGTGCCGATGTCGAAGCCTCCGGTGGTAACACGTTCAACGGAAAGGGCGGGGCCAATGCCAGCAATACCTTTAGCGGCACGTTGACGGTGACGGTTGACCAGGTACTGGTCAACGGCAACCTGCATGTGGTGGGTGAAAAACAGATCGCCATTAATCAGGGTACCGAATTTATTCGCTTCTCTGGGGTGGTTAATCCACGCACTATCAGCGGCAGCAATACCGTACCGTCTACTCAGGTGGCGGATGCGCGCATTGAATACGTAGGCAATGGCTACATTAACGAAGCGCAAAATATGGGCTGGTTGCAGCGTTTCTTCCTTAACCTGTCGCCAATGTAAGTGAGGCTGTGGTGATTAAATTTCTCTCTGCATTAATTCTTTTACTGGTTACCACGGCGGCTCAGGCTGAGCGTATTCGCGATCTCACCAGTGTTCAGGGGGTAAGGCAAAACTCACTGATTGGCTATGGTCTGGTGGTGGGGCTGGATGGCACCGGTGACCAGACAACCCAGACGCCGTTTACCACACAAACGCTTAATAACATGCTCTCACAGCTGGGAATTACCGTTCCGACGGGCACTAATATGCAGCTAAAAAACGTCGCTGCGGTTATGGTGACAGCGTCACTTCCACCGTTTGGACGTCAGGGGCAAACCATTGACGTGGTGGTTTCTTCCATGGGAAATGCCAAAAGTCTGCGTGGCGGTACGTTATTGATGACACCGCTTAAGGGCGTTGACAGTCAGGTGTATGCGCTGGCGCAGGGCAATATTCTGGTTGGCGGCGCAGGGGCCTCCGCTGGCGGTAGCAGTGTTCAGGTGAACCAACTGAACGGTGGACGGATCACCAATGGTGCGGTTATTGAACGTGAATTGCCCAGCCAGTTTGGCGTCGGGAATACCCTTAATTTGCAACTTAACGACGAAGATTTCAGTATGGCGCAGCAAATCGCTGACACCATCAACCGCGTGCGTGGATATGGCAGCGCCACCGCGTTAGATGCGCGGACTATTCAGGTGCGCGTACCGAGTGGCAACAGTTCCCAGGTCCGTTTCCTTGCCGATATCCAGAATATGCAGGTTAATGTCACCCCGCAGGACGCTAAAGTAGTGATTAACTCGCGCACTGGTTCGGTGGTGATGAATCGCGAAGTGACCCTCGACAGCTGCGCGGTAGCGCAGGGGAATCTCTCAGTAACAGTTAATCGTCAGGCCAATGTCAGCCAGCCAGATACACCGTTTGGTGGTGGACAGACTGTGGTTACTCCACAAACGCAGATCGATTTACGCCAGAGCGGCGGTTCGCTGCAAAGCGTACGTTCCAGCGCCAGCCTCAATAACGTGGTGCGTGCGCTCAATGCGCTGGGCGCTACGCCGATGGATCTGATGTCCATACTGCAATCAATGCAAAGTGCGGGATGTCTGCGGGCAAAACTGGAAATCATCTGATGATCAGCGACAGCAAACTACTGGCAAGTGCGGCCTGGGATGCGCAATCACTCAACGAACTAAAGGCGAAAGCGGGCGAAGATCCGGCGGCAAATATCCGTCCGGTGGCCCGCCAGGTGGAAGGGATGTTCGTGCAGATGATGTTGAAAAGCATGCGCGACGCTTTACCAAAAGATGGCCTGTTCAGCAGCGAGCACACTCGCCTGTATACCAGTATGTATGACCAGCAGATTGCCCAACAGATGACGGCGGGCAAAGGTCTGGGGCTTGCAGAGATGATGGTTAAACAGATGACGCCAGAACAACCATTGCCAGAGGAGTCCACGCCAGCAGCACCGATGAAATTCCCGCTCGAAACTGTGGTGCGTTATCAAAATCAGGCGCTTTCGCAGCTGGTGCAAAAGGCCGTACCACGTAACTACGATGATTCGCTGCGGTGCAAAAGGCCGTACCACGTAACTACGATGATTCGCTGCCGGGTGACAGTAAAGCATTCCTCGCGCAACTCTCGCTGCCCGCCCAACTGGCAAGCCAGCAAAGCGGTGTGCCACATCATTTGATCCTCGCTCAGGCGGC
>OBRO01000193.1_pt1 | contig 12855 bp, 9 predicted proteins | sample 1475671 | NCBI WGS metagenome assembly OBRO01 (sample SAMEA3360694, study PRJEB22359) | human gut metagenome | biome: ENVO:urban biome; feature: ENVO:human-associated habitat; material: ENVO:feces | place: Bangladesh | collected 2011
CTGTAGGCTGTAAAATGGCTCGTGTATGTAACCTCAACACATGCCCTTATGGCGTGGCTACACAAGATGAAAAATTGCGTGCTCGTTTTAACGGCAAACCTGAATATGTAGAAAACTTGATGATTTTCATTGCGCGTGAATTGCGTGAAATCATGGCTCGCTTAGGCATCCGTTCCGTAGCTGAACTCGTTGGTCGTATTGACCTTGTTCGTCAAAAATCTCAAGACGATAACTTCAAATTGTCTCGTGTCGATTTGAAACGTATCTTGTTCCATCCATACATCGATGCGTCTGTTGGTCATATGCATACCATCGATCAAGATCATGAATTGGAACGCACATTGGATATGTCCAAACTCTTGCGTATGTGCCGCCCTGCTATCGAAGATCAAAAACCTATTCGCGCTAAATTGGCTATCAACAACATTAACCGTGTAGTAGGTACACTAGTTGGTTCTGAGGTAACACGTCGTTATGGTGAAAGCGGACTTCCAGATAACACAATCAAGTTGAACTTTGAAGGTTCTGCAGGTCAATCCTTTGGTGCTTTCATTCCAAAAGGCATGACATTAGAACTTGAAGGGGATGCGAATGACTACCTCGGTAAAGGTTTATCCGGTGGTACCATCGTTGTTTACCCACCTAAGAAATCTATCTTTGAAGCTGACGAAAATATTCTTATCGGCAACGTTGCCTTCTATGGTGCTACATCTGGTAAATCCTTTATCAATGGTGTAGCTGGTGAACGTTTCGCCGTTCGTAACAGTGGTATTACAGCCGTTGTTGAAGGCGTAGGCGACCATGGTTGTGAATACATGACAGGTGGCGAGGTTCTCGTACTCGGTAAAATTGGTCGTAACTTTGCAGCCGGTATGTCCGGCGGCTATGCGTACATCCTCGATTGCGATGAACGTTATGTAAATACAGGTCTTGTAGAATTACGTCCTGCTAATAATGATGACCTTAAACGCATTAAAGAATTAGTAGAACAACATGTATTGCACACTAATTCCGCTAAAGGCCGTCACATCCTTGAAAACTGGAATAACTTTGTAAACAGATTTACAAAAGTTGTACCTGTAGCATACGAAGAAATGCATGCTGCTATTGAACGCTATAAAGAACAAGGCTTATCCTTGGAAGAAGCTCAATTAGCTGCATTCAAAGAAAAATATGCAAAATAATTTCTAATCTAACTGAATATTCTTTAGATAAGATATGTGAAATACCTCTATAGTTTTGACTATAGAGGTATTTTCATGTATAATATTTGTATTGCAATATTGGATCATGGCAGTTCTCGGGCCCGTGCAATGGGGGCCTGTGAATCGTGTCAGGACTGAGAGGTAGCAGCACTAAGCGGTAACCTTCATGTGCCACGGGGAACCCGGGGGCTGTCGTGATCGAATATTGCAAGGCGGCCTTGGGGGCCGCTTTTTTTATCTACTTGTTGTAGCTGAATAAGGCACTAGTTATACTAAAAGAGGACGTGAAAGGACGCCCTCTTTTTTGCGTAATATGGTATAATAAAGTATTGCTAATTATGGACTGTTTACAGGGAAAAGGGGGTGTTCCGATGGCATATATGGCGCTATATCGTAAGTATCGGCCACAGACGTTTACCGATGTGGTTGGACAACATCAAGTATCAGATACGTTGATGCGCGCTATTCGCGAGGATAAGGTGGCTCATGCGTATCTATTTGCCGGCCCTCGTGGGACTGGTAAGACGAGTATGGCTAAGATTTTTGCACGTGCCATTAATTGTGAACATGGCCCTACTGACCATCCTTGTAATGAATGTAGCGTATGTAAATCGATTTTGAGTGGTCAGTCTATGGACGTCCTCGAAATTGATGCGGCATCGAATCGTGGTATCGATGAGATTCGTGCTTTACGTGAAAGCGTAAAGTTTATGCCTGTAGAGGGGCGTAAAAAGGTATTCATCATCGACGAAGCCCATATGCTTACCAATGAAGCGTGGAATGCCCTATTAAAGACGATAGAGGAACCACCAGATCACGTGATGTTCATCTTTGCGACCACTGAGATTGAAAAACTGCCTGTTACCATCGTATCTCGTTGCCAACGATACACCTTTAGACGTATCACATCTGATGATATTGCACAGCGGTTACAATATGTTGCGGATAAAGAAGGCTTTGCCTTAGAAGATAATGCAGCACGTCTCATCGCGGTTCATGCGGATGGTGGCTTGCGCGATGCGTTAAGTATTCTCGATCAATGTGTGGGAATGGCTAGTGGCGAGATTACGCCGGCTGTTGTAGAGGAACTCATTGGCCTCGTTAGTAAGGAATGGATTATCAAATTCCTATCTGCTTTGCATAATGGAGATGGCCCAGCCGTATTGAAATATATTCAAAATGCACTCAGTGAAGGGCGTGACGGGGCTCAAATCATGGAGGCTCTTACGCAACACTTACGAGCTCTATTGATTGCTAAGGTTGCTCCTAATGCGGAGGAATTAAAGGTATATGATTCGTTCCGCACTGAATTCTTAGAACAAGCACAAGAACTTGAGTTTGGTACCATTAATCAATATATTAAACAGTTACAATCCATCATGAGCGATGCGAAACAGGTAGATAACCCACGCACGGTTATTGAAATGGGACTATTGGTTTTATGCGCAGGTGTAGCCAAGTCCCATGACGATGTGGAAGAGCGTTTAGCTGCATTAGAACAGTCTGAACGCGAGTCACGTGAAGGCGTACTCAATCGGCTAGCCAAATTAGAACAACAAGGCCCACCGATGGCGGCGCCATCTATTAATTTTGTGGCTACACCTAATGCATCGAGGTCAAATGTGGTAGATGATGATTTCATTCCGCCGCCTATGCATGGTGTGGGGATGACACCACCACCGATGAAGACTTCTGGTGAAGTACCACCTAAGACAGGCACGTCTCGAATGACGAGAAATACGGGCCGTCAGAAGAATACAGGTATTAGCCAAGTTGCTGTTATTGGTGAAACCATGGTGGACTCCGGGGAATATAGAACCATTCAGACTACTGTGATAAAATATCTAAAGGACAGCGATAAGGGATTAGCATATAATATTATTGGTCAAGGCCAAGTTATTTATGTAGATCGTGAAAAAGCAGTAGTAGCTTTTAAAAAGGGAATATCCCTTACATTGGCTACTAATGAAGCAAATCGCAAGGAAATTGCATTAGCGTTCCAATATGCGTTGGGCTATTCCGTGTCTTTAGAGATTGTCGATATAGAGACAGATGTCTATAAAGAATATATGATGGCTAGCGGAGCGCGGTCTAATCGAGCTGTACAGCCTAAGAGGTCACAGCCTACACCGGTTGTTGAAGCCCCGCCACCACCGGTAGAAACAGACTTACTTGATAATGGTGAAACAGTATCCTCTACGCCTATAGCGACTCAGGATACTGAAGAGAAGTCTAGAGATACTATACAATCTGAAACCCAAGATGTACCTGGTGGTGTAAAACCGCCAGAGCCTATAAGCTCCGAAGCTCGCAATAATGCTAGAGAGGCTGCGTTAGCTGCTCTTAAAGCAAGAGGAATTAAACCACCGAGCAGTAAGGGAGATGAGGATTCATCTGCTAAGAAAAAGACGGCTCATGATGACGGTGGTATACCCGTTATGAGTTTAGATGGAACACAGGTAATGACCGATGATGGTGAAATTATCAATCGGCCTATGGATAGCGGTGCCACCGTGGAGGTAGAAGCTGTCCCAAAGCGTGAATACCAGTGGGACCCTGAACACATGGGCGTTGAAGAACAACAAAACCCACTGTTGGCTAAAACATTAGAGAAACTTTCAGAAGACCATGACATTTATGTAGAGGTCATAGAAGAGTAAATTATAATTTTCAGTATATAGTTAATTTATTTTGCAAGGACTTTCACAGTTCTATAAGGAGGAAATACAATGTTCGGTAAAGGTATGGGCAATATGGCAGGCATGATGAAAAAAGTTCAAAAAATGCAAGCTGATATGAAAAAAATGCAAGAAGAGTTAAAAACTCGTACAGTAGAAGCATCTGTAGGTGGCGGTGCTGTTACCGTTGTTATGAATGGTGAAAAGATGATTGAATCTTTGAAATTGAATCCGTCTGCAGTTGATCCTGAAGATGTGGAAATGCTTGAAGATTTGGTGATGGCTGCTGTTAATGAAGCAAGCAAAAAGGTAGATGACCTATTGTCTCAAGAAATGGGCAAGGTAACAGGTGGTCTTAACTTGCCAACAGGTTTATTCTAAATGACAAACGCATTAGAACGGCTCGTAGAACAGTTGCGCAGATTGCCAGGTATTGGCTCTAAATCGGCTCGTCGCTTGGCATACCATCTTGTGGAAATGCCTCAAGAAGAGGTGGACCGATTGGTCAATACCATTGTTGAAGCCAAGGGGGCAACCCGCCATTGTTCTATCTGTTTTAATTTATCTGCACAGGACCCTTGTGAATTTTGCTCGAATCCAAATCGAGATCAAACGACGATTATGGTCGTAGAGACCTCTCGCGATGTGATTGCCATAGAACGCAGCGGTGATTACAAGGGGCTCTATCATGTCTTAGAAGGAGCATTGTCACCTTTAGAAGGCATTGGTGCTGAAGACATTCGCGTTAAAGAGTTAATTGCTCGTTTGCGTGATGGCGTCGTACAAGAGGTTATTCTCGCAACGGACCCTGATGTAGAAGGGGAAGCGACGGCTTTGTATTTGGCACGTCTACTAGCACCGACTGGCATCAAGGTGACCCGTATTGCCCGCGGTGTTCCTGTAGGTGGAGATATCGAATATGCCGATGAATTGACCTTGGGCGGTGCCGTTGTAAACCGTCAGGAGATGAAAGGATAATATGAACATATTACTCGCGCCATTATTGGCAGCGCCTATGACTGAGGCGGTAATATCTGTACTGGTCTTTGTTATTGCCTTAAAACTTACTTTTTTTACTATTAAAAAGGTAGCTCTAAATGTAGTATTAGGCATTGTGACATACATGGTATGCATTCATGTATTGCATATACCAATGGATATTGGCTTTGGTGTGTGGGCTTTGACCGTATTATTTGGCCCCATTCCGATGGCTCTGGCCGCTCTATACTACGGCTTATAAAATAAGGAGAGGATATCATGGTTATCAATAGCGAACAACAACGCGTCATCGATGAACTAGATAGAAATATCCTCTTGTTGGCGTCCGCTGGGACGGGAAAAACGAATACATTGGCTTATCGAGTGGCCCATATTATTGAAAGTGGTCGCTGCGATGCACATCAAATTTTGTGCATGACCTTTACGAACAAGGCAGCGCAGGAGATGAAGTCGCGCATCGAATCCCTCGTTGGCCAACCTGCAAAGGCTGTGGAGATTAGTACGTTCCACAGCTTTTGTTTTTACGTTCTTCAACAAGAGGGCAAGCGAGATGAGTCGCTCTATACAGATGTGACTATATTTGATGAAGAGGATTGTAAAGAACTATATTTGCCATATAAACCGAGAAATATGCGGGATATGAACTTTGCTGGCCTTATAAGCATGGTAAAGGAATATCGTTCTGTGTATGAATTCTATTCTGAATCGTTGATAGATGATTACAAACGAACGATACAACGTTTAGAGCAGGAGCACTCTAAGCAAATAGAGAAATTATTTTACAATTACAATACTCTTGCTACTGAGGACTTGTCGGATTTTTGGGCTCATGGTCATGAATGGATTGCTCGTTATGATGAAAGTTTACAATCCGTTCACGGCGTAGATTTTACTGATTTAATCTGTGGTGTGCATCGACTATTTCAAAATTCAGATATTCGAGAACGGTGGCGTAGTCGCTATCAATATATTTCCGTTGATGAAATGCAAGATACGGGCTCATTAGAATATAAGGTTATGGAAATGCTATGGGAAGGTAATCATGTCCTTTTGTGTGGCGACTATTTCCAAACAATCTACGAATGGCGCGGCTCAGATCCGTTCCGTTTATTAGAGGCATTTACCCGTGATTTTAATCCTCTAAAAATCATATTCTATAAAAACTATCGCTCCAACCGTACTTTGTTCACGATGGCTTTCAAAACATTGCAAACGATGTTTCCTCAACTGGTAGGTGATGTATACGATGAAATGCCAGAGGCCAACAGTGCTAGTGATGGGGCACCTATCCTTGTGAAAGGTTGTCGCAATGAATATACGGAATCAAAATTTATTTATGACCGTATTTGTGCGCTTCCAAAGGACGCAACTATCGGTGTGTTGGTTCGTGATAATCGCAAGGCACAGCGTTTAAGTGAACAGTTTGAACGATATAATCAAGATAAGCCAGAATCTGAACGTCGTCCGTTTATGATTATTGATGAATATAAGTTCTTCCGACGTCAGGAGATTAAAGATATCATGGCATACTTTAAGCTCTTGATGAATCCTAATGATGCGGTCAGTGCGAAACGCATTATTAAACGCTATGTATCGGGCATTGGCGACGCGCGTATTCGCGATATTGAAAGTCCCAAAAATCGTAGTGTAGGGCTAAAATTGACGGATTTTATGGATATGCCTATCTTTGAAGCTGAGCCATATGCCAAATTGGTAGCTGGTCTTGAGGTGGGTGAAGTCGTAGTATACGATGTAGAAAGCACTGGTACTGATACGACACAAGATAGAATTATACAAATTGCGGCAATGCGCATTGATAAAGATGGCAATGAAATAGAACGGTTTGAACGGTTTATCAATCCTGGTAAATCGGTGGGTACATCCCAACTTGTTCATGGCTTTACGGATGAATATTTAGCAGAGCATGGTGAAAGTCCACAAGTCGTATTAGAGGCTTTCAAAGAATTTTCTAACAATCGCATCATTGTAGGCCATAATGTAAATTATGACATTAGTATTTTGAGCCATGAATTAGCGCGCCATAATTTAGGAGAGCCTCAATTTAAGGCCGTCTATGATACATTAGATATCTTTAGACGATTCTATCCAACACTGGAAAATCATAAGTTAGGATTTTTATCGAAACATTTTCCTATTAATCATAAGCCTACCCATAATGCGATGGATGATATTATCGCTACGGGCCAATTGTTAATCTATGCGGTTCATGAAAATATTGTGCCCACAACGACGGATCGCATGGTAGCCATTAATCAATATAAGGCGGCTTTCACAACGATTGCGTCTCAAATGGCAACCTTGCGCAGAAAGATGCATACCGATAATCCTACGGAATTATTGGCCTATATTATGAATCAAATGGGCGTACTAGACTATTATAAGAGTCATGGCGAAATGGCCAAGGTTGAACATATACGAGATTTGTATCGTATTATGGAATCATTAGATAAGGAATATGAAGGTACAACGGGATTAGCTCGTCTCAATCATATTTTGCAATTAGCTGCCTTGACGGCTGGTGAGCCACAACAGATGAGTAAACAATCTAAGATACCGATTATTACGGTTCATCAAGCAAAGGGTAGTGAGTTTGACCATGTATTTTTGGCGGGTATGAATCAAGGGACCTTCCCTAGTTTTATGTCCTTACGCGAGGGCAATGAGGATGAAGAAAAACGCTTGTTCTATGTGGCCATTACGCGACCAAAACAGGAGCTGGTTATTACCTATACCAATGAATCACAACGCGGCCAAGGCACAGCGCCAAGTGCATTCCTTGATTATATGCCAAGGGATGTAAAACTCGTAGAAAGGAGTATGTAATGGCACGAAAAACGCATAGACCAGATGATATTTTTTGGTCAGTTACTACCCAGGATATAGAATCCATACAACGCACAACTACAGATGCTATAACATTAGGGCAACTGTTAGATTCTAAATATCCAAGAAAAGCGATGGTAAAGTTATTTGATGAGAAATTAATCCATGTAAATGGTCACAAAGCAACACCTCATACAGAGGTTGCCGTAGATGATGAAATTTGGATAGCTATGGCCAAAGAGAAGATTGATCATGAGCCAATTGCAATGGATTTACATATTCTCTATGAAGATGACGATTTGCTCATTGTAGATAAGCCTGCCGGTGTTACGGTAAACTCAAAAGATCAAGTATCCCTAGCTAATGGCATAGCTTATTATTTTAAGGACCGAGGTATTAAAAGAAAGATTCGCTTCTTAAATCGCCTTGATCGTGATACTACAGGGTGTATTGTAATTGCTAAAAGCGGTTTAGCCCAAAGTTTATATCAACAACAGATGGATGATAACACATTTGAAAAGTGGTACATGGCTATTGTTGAAGGCCTTGTCGAATCAGATTCGGATTCGTTGGTGTTTCCTATGGATAGAAGTATTGATGGCATTCATTACGAAGTAAATTCTAAGGGGAAAGAAACACGGACTGATTTTACCGTTTTACACCGATATCCAAATGGGGTTGTGGATAACTCTGTGCATAACCTACAAAATATTGTGGATATATCCCATGAAAATGTGGACAGCACAGTGAATACTGTGGATAAACAGGGTAAAAATGTGGATAATTCTGTGCATAACTTAGGAAATCAGCCTTGTACAGCAGTGGCAGTTCGCTTATATACAGGTAAAACACATCAAATCCGAGTGGCCTTTAGTCATATAGGTCATCCTTTGTTAGGGGATACATTGTATGGGGCGAAATCTACGGGAGAACCATTTGCACTACGTGCAATAAAGGTTGTTTTTACACATATGCGTTCTGGAGACCGTATAACCGTTCAAGCTTAACTAGAAGGGGCATTTAGTAGTAGAATGAGTTCTTAAATATATAAAAGTTTCTAATTGAGAAATGAGAATGACTGATAAGTTCAGTAAGATCAATGGGTTTCGTGAAAATATATAGAAAAATATAGTGACAAATGATAATCCATAAGCTATAATACAAATAAACGTACACATATAAATTATTTAATATTGTACATATAGTATGTAAGAGGTGTAATAGTATGATTTTACAAGACAATAGTGCTGAACGTAATCGGGGTATTACGCTCGCCAGTATCAAGGGCATTATAGGCAATGTGGTGCTTGTCATTTTTAAAATGATAATAGGATTGGCATCGAATTCCATCGCCATAATCCTTGATGCGGTAAATAACTTAACAGACGTTCTTTCTTCGGTGTTGACAATTGCCGGTACAAAACTCGCTGCAAAAGGGGCCGATAAGGAACATCCATTTGGACATGGCCGTATAGAATATATGACCACCATGGCTATTGCTTTCATCATTCTCGGTGCAGGTATTGGTTCCCTTAAGGAATCGATAGATAAAATTCTTCATCCAGAGGTATCCACATTTGATATTCCAAGCCTTGCCATCATCGCTGTTGCTATCGTTGTAAAGGTTGTGATGGGGCGATACATTAAGTCTCAAGGTGAGAAATATAAATCTGATGCCCTTGTAGCGTCTGGTATTGATGCTCTTTTTGATGCGGTGATTACCTTTGCTACATTGGTGTCTGCAGGCCTCGTATATTTCTTCAATATAGATATTCAAGGCTATGTAGGGGCTTTAATTTCGCTATTAATTTTGAAAGCAGCCTACGAGATCTTGCGGGATATGTATAATCATTTGCTTGGTGTTCGGGCCGATGATGATCTTATCCGAAACATCAAAGAAACTATCGCGCAACATCCAAATGTAGGCGGTGTATATGACCTAGTGCTAAATAGCTATGGACCAGGTGAAGTGATTGGTTCTGTTCATATTTCGTTGCCAGATACGATGACAGTGGGTGAGGTCCATCCTTTAACTAAAGGAATCGCAGTTCATCTTTATAAAAAGTTTGGCATTAATATGACTGTCGGCGTATACGCAGAAAATCAACCAAGCGTAGAAGTTCTTGAAATCAAAAAAGCGCTTGATCAAGTTATCAGTTTGTATACTAATGTAGTCCAAATCCATGCCTTCTACGTACGAGAAGATAAAAAGATTATCTATTATGATATTATCTTTAACTTTGACGAAGAAGATCCACATGGCACATTAGAAAAGATTAAGGCGGAACTTCATAACCGTTATCCAGATTATACACAATTTGCTATTGTGGATACGGATTTTAGTAATTAGCTTTGTATAAAAAATAACCGATATGTATCCTTGTATGAGGAACATATCGGTTATTTTTATGGGGCTGGATCGTCACTTGATAAATACATTATTTATGCCTATAATGAATTGTATAAAATATAGTTAGTCATATATTATATATAGTATGGAGAGAACTATGAATAAATTGGTATTATCCACATTAGCAGTTATGACTGCAGTTAGCATCTGTGGTGTGCAACCTGTAGATGCTAAATCAGTTAAACCAGATCCAACCATGACTATGTTGAAAATGCCGAAGAATGATGAAATCTCGGTAGGTAATGGTACTACAAAAGAAATCAATAAACAAACACAATCATTAGTGAATAATGTGGCCGTATCCACTAGATCAATGATTAAAAAGAATTGGAAAACCATCTATATTAAGGCAGTACCATCTGACAATATAGTTCGTTTCTACTATACGGATACGATAGGCCAAGTATATAGTGGTCAAACTATTAAAAATACTGGTTTATCTAAGGGAAAATATAGAGCAGGAGCATTACGTCAGGCTCAGGCGTTGCAGGATTTGTATATGTATCTACAACAAACGAATCAGGAAATTCCTTCTTCTATAGATATTATCGTTACCAGTCAAGGTCGTCGGATTCGAACCATCATGAATTACGATGAAAATATAGGAGATAGTTCAATCTATCAACAAAATTATGAACAAATTAATTTCCCAAATTTGAAATAGTTTGGATATAGTGAAAGCCCCTACCTCGGTGAGGTAGGGGCTTTGTGTTAAATTACATAATCATCGTGATCATCTGTTGTTTGTTTTTTAGCTTGCTTTTTAGCACCTGCTAGTTCTAATAGTTCTTCTTCAAGTGTATCTTCATCCCCTGTATTGAGCATGGAGTAGAAGGCCCACAAGATAATGAACCAAACTGGTGTAAAGAATAAGGCAACTCTTGTGTCATCATTCAAGGCCAAGATAATGAGGATGAATACAAAGAACGCAAGAATTAAATAGTTCATCACTGGATATAGAGGCATTTTAAATTTAGATTTTGCCGCTAATTCAGAATTTTTTTTGCGATATTTTAAATGGCAAATAACCATGATTGCCCAGATGAAAATGAAGCAGAATGTAGAGATAGATGTAATCATAACGAAGACTGCTTCTGGCATGACATAGTTGAGTACCACTGTAATAAGTAGTACGGCAGCAGAGAAAATAGTCGCTTGATATGGCACGCTACTATGTGTTAAGCGACGCATTGATTTAGGTGCGTGACCGCGTTTTGCAAGGGCATAGATCATACGACCTGTACTAAAAATACCAGAGTTTGTAGCTGATGCGGCAGAGGTAAGCACAACAAAGTTGACGATACCTGCTGCTGCGGTAATACCAACTGCTGTAAATACGGCCACAAATGGGCTGGCTGCAGGGTTAACGGCTGTCCATGGGTAAATACTCATGATGATGGCCAAGGAACCAATATAGAACAAAATAATACGCAAAGGAATATTATTGATGGCCATTGGAATAACCTTTTCAGGGTTTTCAGTTTCACCTGCTGTCAAACCTACAAGTTCAATGCCGGTGAATGCAAATACAACCATTTGGAAGGATAAGATAAAGCCCATCGTTCCATTCGGGAACCATCCGCCGTAATTCCATAAATTACTAAAGGCGGCAGCAACACCAGCATCGGTACTAAATCCAGAGAAAATCATGATTAAGCCGATGATGATAAGGGACACAATGGCAATAACCTTGATCATGGCAAACCAGAATTCCATTTCACCAAAGTGCTTTACGGCTGTTAAGTTCATGAGTAATAGAGCTATTAAGACGACGAGGGCTGGTACCCATTGAGGGAGCCATGGTATCCAGTATTGCATATACAGTCCGACGGCCGTTAAATCGGCCATGGCTAGTGATAGCCAACAGAACCAATATGTCCACCCTGTGATGAACGCAGCGCGATCACCTAGATAATCCTCTACAAAATCGATAAAGGAATGATGATTAAGATTAGATAATAATAATTCCCCTAACGCTCTCATTACAAAGAAACATATAAGACCAGTAATGAGATAAGCAAAAAGAATGGATGGACCTGCCAAATGGATGGCCCGACCGGAACCTAAGAATAAGCCTGTACCAATGGCACCGCCGATGGCGAGCAATTGCACGTGACGATTCTTAAGGCCCCGCTCTAACTGATTCGTATCAGACATAGTAAAGACCTCTTTTCTACAAACTACCTATAAATACAAAAAGCCATGGATGACCATAACTTTCATAATCTATAGAATATATAAAACTATTTTCTTATAATACAGTATCTATTGTAAAAAGTCAAATGTATTTATACAGTGGACATATAGCCGGAAAAAGTATTATTAATATACAAATAAAAGAGAAATTATTCATATTTTTTAAAGAATACTTTACCATATATGATATGGAAAGTTTGCTATAATAATATATAGATTATCTTTTACGTAGAATCGTGGAGGCTATTATGAGACGACAAGATCGTATGGTTACAGATATAGATGAAATTATAGGGATTTTAAATAGTACTCGTATCATTCGCCTAGGTCTGATGGATGGTGATTATCCTTACGTGGTACCCTTACATTTTGGATATGAATTTATAGATGATTTACTTTATATCTATGTACATGGCTATCATGAGGGAAAGAAGTTTAACTTGATTCAAGGAAACTCTCATGTATTTGTTGAAATTGATGGTAGCGATGAAGCCCTCGTTTCAGGTGGAGATATACCATGTAA
>OBRO01000200.1_pt1 | contig 12437 bp, 8 predicted proteins | sample 1475671 | NCBI WGS metagenome assembly OBRO01 (sample SAMEA3360694, study PRJEB22359) | human gut metagenome | biome: ENVO:urban biome; feature: ENVO:human-associated habitat; material: ENVO:feces | place: Bangladesh | collected 2011
AAGGTGCCTGATGGTGATCGCCGGATGCTGATTGTCGGATGTGACGCTGGTGCGTCTTATCCGGTCTACATGTCCCCGCCATTTTGTTTAACGGGTGATCCACAACGTGGGCCAGGCGTCTGGCCCATGCCAGTTATCGCAGGTGGGTTCTGCGGCGTAACGCACCAGGCGAAAACGCTGACCGTCAAAGCGCCAGCGCGCCTGAATGCCACAATCGCTTAATCCGCGCCCTTTTGCTAAGGTCACCAGTTCACGCGATTTTTCATCGAATGTTGCGTTCATCAGTTCCAGTTCATTCGTCTCCTGACCGTTGTTGAACGGCAAACGCAACCGAACCGGGCGCGAAGCTAGTGGCTTTTTACGCGACACAATCCATGCCAAATCAATGGTGTTATAGGCCCCTGCCTCACAGCTAATCATCATCAGCGCTTTATCATCAGTCAGCGCAGTGACATTCACCTCACGACGCAATGGATCAAGCGAGCAGCGCAGACCATTCATCCGCCAGTTTCCATAATCCAGCAAATCGTTGCGTTCTTCGAGTGAGAGTGGCGTCGGCGTTGGGTTAACCACCGCGACCTCTTTCAGCGCAGGCGCGGGCGGTACGCTGAGCGGCGGTTCGTCCCCTTTCTTGATCCACGCGGTTTCACTGCCAACGCGCTTTTGCTGAGCATCAATAAACAACAACGCTGCTTTTAAGCCACTCAGAGAAATGGTCTGATCGCCATCGCGTAAGGTGATTGCCTTCCCTTCCTGAATCATCTGCAAAAACGCGGTGATGGTTGCCGTATCATCGGTTACTAATAACCATGGTGAAATCCGCCACTTGTCACCACTTAACGCCAACGGCTCGCCATCTAACAGCAGCCGTGGCGCTATCTCCCCTTCTGACGCCTCCGGCGACTTCAATCCGCCGCGCTCAATACGTAAAACGGCATCGGTATGCGCCCCGGCGCTGCGGCTCAGGGTCATCACCAGTCCATTATGATCGCCCGTATTACGCGCCACGCAGAAATTTTGGTTATTACAGGTGACCTGCCAGTCGGAAAACGCCCGTTGCGCTGGTGCCGCCCACACCAAAGACGTCGGCAACAAAGCGAAAAAAAAGAGAAGGAAAATGCGATAGCGCATGGACGGTACGACCCCAGAAGTTCAAACAAACAGCACAAGTCGTATCTTCGTTGCGCAGGTAGCGCGGCTCAATCGGATTTGTCGGATTGAGCCAATAATAAACAACGAAATATTATTGTTATTTTTCAGTCCATTAAATGTGACGTTTGCAAATAGTTAAGCAATAACACCGTCTTACCGTCACGTATCTCGCCGGTTTTGATCATCTCCAGCGCCTGGCTGAACGGCAGCTCGAGCACTTCAATATCTTCATCTTCGACACCGCCACCGGCGTTAGCGCGCTGATTGTCACTGTATTCGGCGATAAAAAAGTGGATTAGCTCAGTCACACCGCCTGGCGACATATACAGTTCAAATAATTTGCGCACTTCACCCACTTCATAGCCCGTCTCTTCAATCGCTTCTTTGCGAATACACACTTCCGGTTCGTCGTTATCCAGCAGCCCGGCGCAGCTTTCAATCAGCTGCCCGCTTTCATTGCCATTAACCCAGGTAGCGACACGGAACTGACGAATCAGAACCACGGTCTTTTTCTTCGTGTTGTACAGGAGGATCGTCGCACCATTGCCGCGATCGTACACTTCACGTTTATGGCGGATAACTTCGCCGTCTTTGCGCGTGAGATCGTAAGTAATGTTGTGCAGGGTGAAATAGTTATCGGAGAGAATTTTGTCTTTAATGAGGGTGATTTGTTGCGTCATACCGACTCCACAGCGCGAAATGAACAATTATCTTACGCTGTGAAGTCGGGTTTGTCTGCGCAGGCTATCAGTGAGATTTGACTGATTTTACCCCCAGCCAGTCAATAATCCCCTGTGCCGCATGACGTCCTTCTGCCATTGCGGTAACCACCAGATCCGCACCACGCACGGCGTCACCACCAGCGAAGATTTTCGGATTGGTGGTCTGGTAACGGTACTGGCTTTCCACATCCGCGATGATGCGGCCCCATTTGTCTACCGTTACACCGTGCGACTCCAGCCACGGCATCCCGTGCGGATTGAAGCCAAACGCCATAATCACCGCGTCGGCTGGCATGACAAATTCACTGCCTTCCACCGGCACTGGACGCCGACGCCCCTGGGCATCCGGCTCTCCAAGACGCGTGCGCAGGAAACGAATCCCGCAGACGTGACCTTGTTCATTCAGCTCAAGCGCCACCGGCTGGACGTTAAATTCGAAGTTGGCCCCCTCTTCGCGGGCGTTCTTCACTTCTTTCTTCGAGCCTGGCATGTTAGCTTCATCACGACGATAAGCGCAGGTGACGTTACTCGCGCCATGGCGCAGCGCGGTACGCACACAGTCCATCGCGGTGTCGCCGCCGCCCAGTACCACGACGTTAAGTCCGGCGGTATTGATAAACGGCTCTTCCGGTAGCTCTTCGAGTCCCATCACCTGTTTAGTGTTGGCGATGAGGAACGGCAGCGCGTCATAAACGCCCGGCGCATCTTCATTGGGTAAACCCGCTTTCATGGAACGGTAAGTGCCTACGCCAACGAAGACCGCGTCGTATTGTTCCAAAAGCGAATCCAAAGAGACATCTTTACCCACTTCACAATTGAGTTCGAAGTGAATCCCCATCGCGCTGAAGATTTCCCGACGGCGTGCCAGCAGGGATTTATCCAGTTTGAAAGAAGGAATGCCGAAAGTGAGCAAGCCACCGATTTCTGGATGGCGATCGTACACCGTCACCCCCACGCCATTGCGGGTCAGAACATCCGCACAGGCCAGCCCTGCCGGACCTGCACCGATAATCGCCACCCGCTTGTCCACTTTGGTGACATGGCTTAAGTCAGGACGCCAACCTTTCGCCAACGCCTGATCTGAAATGTAGCGTTCAATGTTGCCGATAGTTACTGCGCCGTGCTCATCGCGAATAGTACAGGCACCTTCACACAAACGGTCTTGCGGGCAAACGCGTCCGGTAATTTCCGGCAGGGTGTTGGTCTGGTGAGAAAGCTCGACGGCGGCGTCGATGTTTCCGGCTTTCACCAGTTCAATCCACTGCGGTATATGGTTATGCAGCGGGCAGGTCCATTCACAAACGCTGTGCTCGCCGCACTTAAGGCAGCGCGAGGCTTCCCGTTGTGCCTGATCGGCACGGAATGGCAGATAAATTTCATCAAAACCGGTTTTGCGCGCTTCAATCGCCAGTTTATCTGGCTCGCCACGCGCGGGCGTTGCCTGCATTTGCTCGACTTTACTCATTACCGGCATTTCTTGCGCCGCGGTACTGGCATGCCACGGTTGATGTTCCTGACGTGCGGTGCGCAGGCGGCGGGATTTCGCCATGCCGGAGAGTGCGGCATCAGTGACCAGTTGCAGCGCGTCCGCCGGGCAATTCTCGACACAGGCAGGACCGTTTTCGCGCCCTGCACAAAGGTCGCATTTATGCGCCGTGGCTTTTACTTTGCCCGCCGCGACGGGTGTCAGGACGATTTGCATCGTACCAAATGGACAGGCCACCACGCAGGATTTACAGCCAATACACTTTTGCTGATTGACCTGAATGCTGTCATCAACGTGGCTGATTGCGCCATTAGGGCAGCTACGGGCGCAGGGCGCATCTTCACAATGGTGACAGGTCACTGCACTACGTTGCTGCTGATGTTTGATAACCGTAATTCGGGGATGAAAATGGTGTTGGCTCAGGACATGTTGCTCATCATTGTGAGCCATGACACAGGCGATTTCACAAGCATGACAACCCAGACATTGCTGACTGTTGGCCATAATAAAACGATTCATAACGACCTTCTTTTTTGGTTGTAAAAACCTTATTCTTTATATGAGTGTTGTTATTACCCGACTTACAGGGGAATCGGCAATGTTCATGTGCCCAGAATAAGTAACTATTTCGCTATAAACTGTGGCAGATCAAATAATCCCATCACTGACTAAATTGCGTTTCAGCGAACTGGAACATTAATGATTTTTTGTGGAGAAGACGCGTGTGATTGTTAAACGACCCGTCTCGGCCAGTCTGGCCCGGGCCTTTTTTTACATTGTGCTGCTGTCGATTCTTTCCACGGGTATCGCTCTGCTAACGCTGGCGAGCAGTTTACGCGACGCTGAGGCTATCAATATTGCCGGATCGCTGCGTATGCAGAGTTACCGCCTGGGCTACGACTTGCAAAGTGGCAGTCCACAACTCAATGCACATCGCCAGTTATTTCAGCAGGCACTGCATTCACCGGTATTAACCAATCTCAACGTCTGGTATGTGCCAGAGGCAGTAAAAACCCGCTATGCGCATCTGAATGCCAACTGGCTGGAGATGAATAATCGGCTCAGCAAGGGCGACTTGCCGTGGTATCAGGCCAATATTAATAATTATGTTAATCAGATAGACCTGTTCGTGCTGGCTTTACAGCACTACGCTGAACGCAAAATGCTGCTGGTGGTGGCGATTTCCCTGGCTGGCGGCATCGGTATTTTCACGCTGGTCTTTTTTACTTTGCGCCGCATACGCCATCAGGTGGTTGCCCCGCTGAATCAGCTGGTTACCGCCAGTCAGCGTATTGAACACGGGCAGTTCGACTCGCCGCCGCTGGATACCAGCCTGCCGAATGAGCTTGGCCTGCTTGCAAAAACCTTTAACCAGATGTCGAGCGAGCTGCATAAATTGTACCGTTCGCTGGAGGCGTCAGTAGAAGAAAAGACCCGCGATCTCCACGAGGCCAAGCGTCGTCTGGAGGTGTTGTATCAGTGTTCGCAGGCGCTGAACACTAGCCAGATTGATGTGCATTGTTTCCGCCATATTTTGCAGATTGTTCGCGACAATGAAGCGGCTGAATATCTGGAGTTAAATGTCGGTGAAAACTGGCGGATTAGCGAAGGGCAACCAAACCCGGAATTGCCGATGCAGATTTTACCGGTGACAATGCAAGAGACGGTTTACGGCGAACTGCACTGGCAAAATAGTCACGTTTCATCATCAGAACCGCTGCTTAACAGCGTTTCGTCGATGCTGGGACGCGGTTTGTACTTTAATCAGGCGCAGAAGCATTTTCAGCAGTTATTGTTGATGGAAGAACGTGCGACCATCGCCCGCGAATTGCACGACTCGCTGGCTCAGGTACTTTCTTACTTACGTATCCAGTTGACGTTACTGAAGCGTTCGATACCGGAAGATAACGCCACCGCACAAAGTATCATGGCCGATTTTTCCCAGGCGTTGAATGATGCTTATCGGCAGTTACGCGAGCTGTTGACTACTTTCCGCCTGACGCTGCAGCAGGCGGATCTCCCCTCCGCGTTGAGGGAAATGCTGGATACGTTACAAAATCAAACCAGCGCCAAACTGACCCTCGACTGCCGTCTGCCAACCCTGGCGCTGGATGCGCAAATGCAGGTGCATTTGTTGCAAATTATTCGCGAAGCGGTGCTGAATGCGATGAAGCACGCCAACGCCAGCGAAATCGCCGTTAGCTGCGTCACCGCGCCGGATGGCAATCACACAGTCTATATTCGCGACAACGGGATTGGCATCGGTGAACCGAAAGAACCCGAAGGCCATTATGGTCTGAATATCATGCGCGAACGCGCGGAAAGATTGGGTGGGACGCTGACTTTTTCACAACCTTCCGGCGGCGGCACGTTAGTGAGTATTAGCTTTCGCTCTGCGGAGGGTGAGGAAAGTCAGCTGATGTAATGCCTCTTATTGACCAAAGAATAGTGGCACTTAAGGTTCAGTATAAAAGGGCATGATAATTTACATTAACTCCTTTTTTTCTCCACGATTGGCTCGTACCTTGCCGCTACAGTGAAGCAAGTCAAGCCTACAACGATACGCAGAAACACGAGGTCCTCTTTTAATGGCGAATTTCTTTATTGATCGCCCCATTTTTGCCTGGGTGCTGGCAATCCTGTTGTGTCTGACAGGTACCCTGGCGATTTTTTCATTGCCCGTTGAACAATACCCCGATCTCGCGCCACCGAATGTGCGAGTGACCGCTAACTATCCCGGCGCATCGGCCCAGACGCTGGAAAACACCGTGACCCAGGTTATCGAGCAAAATATGACCGGCCTCGATAATCTCATGTATATGTCATCTCAGAGCAGTGGCACCGGTCAGGCATCTGTCACTTTAAGTTTTAAAGCAGGCACCGATCCGGACGAAGCCGTGCAGCAAGTACAAAACCAGCTGCAATCAGCCATGCGAAAGTTACCGCAGGCGGTGCAAAATCAGGGCGTGACGGTGCGTAAAACCGGCGATACCAACATTCTGACCATTGCCTTCGTCTCTACCGATGGTTCGATGGATAAACAGGATATTGCCGATTATGTTGCCAGTAATATTCAGGACCCGTTAAGCCGCGTGAATGGCGTCGGGGATATCGATGCCTATGGTTCGCAATATTCCATGCGTATCTGGCTGGACCCGGCGAAACTCAACAGTTTCCAGATGACGGCTAAAGATGTCACTGATGCCATTGAGTCACAGAACGCGCAGATTGCGGTTGGGCAACTTGGTGGTACACCTTCCGTCGATAAGCAGGCGCTCAACGCCACCATTAACGCCCAGTCACTGCTGCAAACACCAGAACAGTTCCGCGATATCACCTTGCGGGTGAATCAGGACGGCTCAGAGGTAAGGCTGGGCGATGTCGCCACCGTCGAAATGGGGGCGGAGAAATACGATTATCTTAGCCGCTTCAATGGTAAGCCAGCCTCCGGGCTGGGGGTAAAACTGGCCTCCGGCGCGAACGAAATGGCGACAGCGGAGCTGGTGCTCAATCGTCTCGACGAGCTGGCGCAGTATTTCCCGCATGGACTGGAATACAAGGTGGCGTATGAAACCACCTCGTTTGTTAAAGCCTCCATTGAAGACGTGGTGAAAACGCTGCTGGAAGCTATCGCTCTGGTTTTCCTCGTTATGTATCTGTTCCTGCAAAACTTCCGCGCCACGCTGATACCCACTATCGCCGTGCCGGTGGTGTTGATGGGAACCTTCTCCGTACTTTACGCCTTCGGTTACAGCGTCAACACCTTAACCATGTTCGCGATGGTGCTGGCGATCGGTCTGCTGGTGGATGATGCCATCGTGGTGGTGGAAAACGTCGAACGTATTATGAGTGAGGAAGGACTCACTCCTCGCGAAGCCACACGTAAATCGATGGGGCAGATCCAGGGGGCACTGGTCGGGATTGCGATGGTTCTTTCGGCGGTATTTGTACCAATGGCCTTCTTCGGCGGCACCACCGGTGCCATCTATCGCCAGTTCTCTATTACCATTGTTGCGGCGATGGTGCTGTCAGTACTGGTAGCGATGATCCTCACTCCGGCTCTGTGTGCCACACTACTTAAGCCACTGAAAAAAGGTGAGCATCACGGGCAAAAAGGCTTTTTTGCCTGGTTTAACCAGATGTTTAACCGCAACGCCGAACGCTACGAAAAAGGGGTGGCGAAAATTCTCCACCGTAGCCTGCGCTGGATTGTGATTTATGTCCTGCTGCTTGGCGGCATGGTGTTCCTGTTCCTGCGTTTGCCGACGTCGTTCTTACCGCTGGAAGACCGTGGCATGTTTACTACCTCGGTACAGTTGCCCAGCGGTTCAACCCAACAACAGACCCTGAAAGTCGTTGAGCAAATCGAGAAATACTACTTCACCCATGAAAAAGACAACATCATGTCGGTGTTTGCCACCGTTGGTTCTGGCCCTGGGGGTAACGGGCAAAACGTGGCGCGAATGTTTATCCGCCTGAAAGACTGGAGCGAACGCGACAGTAAGACCGGCACCTCGTTTGCCATTATCGAGCGTGCAACGAAGGCGTTTAACCAAATTAAAGAAGCTCGCGTTATCGCCAGCAGCCCGCCAGCAATTAGCGGTCTTGGTAGTTCTGCGGGTTTTGATATGGAGTTGCAGGACCACGCTGGAGCGGGTCACGATGCGCTGATGGCAGCACGAAACCAGTTGCTGGCGCTGGCAGCGGAAAACCCGGAGCTAACCCGTGTGCGCCATAACGGCCTCGACGACAGTCCGCAGTTGCAGATTGATATCGACCAGCGTAAAGCTCAGGCGCTGGGCGTTGCTATCGACGATATTAACGACACACTGCAAACCGCCTGGGGTTCGAGCTATGTGAATGACTTTATGGATCGCGGTCGCGTGAAGAAAGTCTATGTGCAGGCAGCTGCGCCGTATCGCATGCTGCCAGATGACATCAATCTCTGGTATGTCCGAAATAAAGATGGCGGCATGGTGCCCTTCTCTGCTTTCGCGACCTCACGCTGGGAGACAGGCTCGCCGCGTCTGGAACGCTATAACGGTTATTCTGCGGTTGAGATTGTTGGGGAAGCCGCACCGGGGGTCAGTACCGGTACGGCGATGGATATTATGGAATCGTTAGTGAAGCAGCTGCCAAACGGCTTTGGTCTGGAGTGGACGGCGATGTCGTATCAGGAGCGGCTTTCCGGCGCGCAGGCTCCGGCGCTGTACGCCATTTCCTGGCTGGTGGTATTCCTGTGTCTGGCTGCGTTGTATGAAAGCTGGTCGGTGCCGTTCTCGGTAATGCTGGTCGTGCCGCTGGGGGTAATCGGCGCGCTGCTGGCAACCTGGATGCGCGGGCTGGAAAACGACGTTTACTTCCAGGTGGGCCTGTTAACGGTCATTGGTTTATCGGCGAAAAACGCCATCCTGATCGTCGAGTTTGCTAACGAGATGAACCAAAAAGGCCACGACCTGTTTGAAGCGACGCTCCACGCCTGCCGTCAGCGTTTACGCCCGATTCTGATGACCTCGCTGGCATTTATCTTCGGCGTATTGCCAATGGCAACCAGCACGGGTGCCGGTTCCGGTGGTCAGCATGCGGTGGGTACTGGCGTAATGGGCGGGATGATTTCGGCCACTATTCTGGCTATTTACTTCGTGCCGCTGTTCTTTGTGCTGGTGCGCCGCCGCTTCCCGCTGAAGCCGCGCCCGGAATAAGCAATAAAGAAGGCGACATGCCAATGTGTCGCCTTTTTCAACTTTCCGATTAAGAACCTGCTCAGCGGGTTCTTGCTGTTTGTACTTTGTCTCAGGAATTACTTACGAAGCATAACTTCGATAAAGTCTTTCCAGTTCCCCAGTTCACGTTCAATCATAACAACCTCTCTTATAATTATGGGTATTCTACGGAAACAATATACCGTGGTGAAGCTAATTTACTCGATTGCTGCGATGACTACCTCCGGGGGACAAACCTTATGTAAATACTATGGTCCTGCGGTGATGATTTGTATGTGATACACAGCAACATTTCGAGATATTCATACGGCATCTAATACTGATTTAATTCTGGTTAAAATACAGACAGATAACAAGATGAATATTCTTAATGTTTACGTTAAAAATGTTTAATATTATTTAATAGTTGTTAATTTGAATACTTCGATAATGTTATATTTCCTGATAATCATTTGCAGGCAAAATGTTTTCACCCTTAAATGAGTATTTATTCTCATAAATCGAAAAAGGATTCATTATGGTTACACTTTACGGTATCAAAAATTGTGACACCATTAAAAAGGCTCGCCGTTGGCTGGAAGCCAATAACATCGACTATCGTTTTCATGATTACCGCGTCGATGGATTGGACAGCGAATTATTGAACGGTTTTATCAACGAATTAGGCTGGGAAGCGTTACTCAACACCCGTGGTACAACCTGGCGTAAACTGGACGAAACCACCCGCAATAAAATCACCGATGCGGCCTCTGCAGCGACATTAATGACTGAAATGCCTGCAATTATCAAACGTCCATTGCTCTGCGCGCCTGGTAAGCCTATGCTGCTGGGTTTCAGTGATTCCAGTTATCAGCAATTTTTCCATGAGGTGTAGTCTATGTCGTGCCCGGTTATTGAGCTGACACAACAGCTTATTCGCCGCCCTTCCCTGAGTCCTGATGATGCAGGATGCCAGGCTTTGTTGATTGAACGTTTGCAGGCGATCGGTTTTACCGTTGAACGCATGGACTTTGCCGATACGCAGAATTTTTGGGCATGGCGTGGGCAGGGTGAAACGTTAGCCTTTGCCGGGCATACCGACGTGGTGCCGCCTGGCGACGCCGATCGTTGGATCAATCCCCCGTTTGAACCCACCATTCGTGACGGCATGTTATTCGGGCGCGGTGCGGCAGATATGAAAGGCTCGCTGGCGGCGATGGTGGTAGCGGCAGAACGCTTTGTCGCACAACATCCCAACCATACGGGGCGACTGGCATTTCTGATCACCTCTGATGAAGAAGCCAGTGCCCACAACGGTACGGTAAAAGTCGTCGAAGCGTTAATGGCGCGTAATGAGCGTCTCGATTACTGCCTGGTTGGCGAACCGTCGAGTATCGAAGTGGTAGGTGATGTGGTGAAAAATGGTCGTCGCGGATCATTAACCTGCAACCTTACCATTCATGGCGTTCAGGGGCATGTTGCCTACCCACATCTGGCTGACAATCCGGTACATCGCGCAGCACCTTTCCTTAATGAATTAGTGGCTATTGAGTGGGATCAGGGCAATGAATTCTTCCCGGCGACCAGTATGCAGATTGCCAATATTCAGGCGGGAACGGGCAGTAACAACGTTATTCCGGGTGAACTGTTTGTGCAGTTTAACTTCCGCTTCAGCACCGAACTGACTGATGAGATGATCAAAGCGCAGGTGCTTGCCCTGCTTGAAAAACATCAACTGCGCTATACGGTGGATTGGTGGCTTTCCGGGCAGCCATTTTTGACCGCGCGCGGTAAACTGGTGGATGCGGTCGTTAACGCGGTTGAGCACTATAATGAAATTAAACCGCAGCTACTGACCACAGGCGGAACGTCCGACGGGCGCTTTATTGCCCGCATGGGGGCGCAGGTGGTGGAACTCGGGCCGGTCAATGCCACTATTCATAAAATTAATGAATGTGTGAACGCTGCCGACCTGCAGCTACTTGCCCGTATGTATCAACGTATCATGGAACAGCTCGTCGCCTGATGAGTGGTTCTGCAAGAGGAAATAAGCATGGACTGGCTGGCTAAATATTGGTGGATTCTGGTGATTGTCTTTTTGGTAGGCGTCCTGCTGAACGTGATTAAAGATCTCAAGCGCGTCGACCATAAGAAATTTCTCGCCAACAAGCCGGAGCTTCCCCCGCATCGTGATTTCAACGATAAGTGGGACGATGACGACGACTGGCCGAAAAAGGATCAACCGAAGAAGTAAGCTAAGTGGCCGGATAAGGCGTTAACGCCGCATCCGGCCATGATGCCTGATACAGTCTTATCAGACCTACCCGGCTATTATTACATCATTTCAATCACATCATCATCGCCAGGCTTACCGCCGCTTAGCGCTTCGTCGAAATAATGTTTCGGAATGGTATAACGCAAGTGATCCAGGGCAAATTGCATACTGCGATTGTCGATCGCATGGCCTAAATCCTCCACGATATCCAGCGTCACGTCACCACCGGCACTGATTAACGCTTCCTGCGCCGCAACCGCATGCGCCAGATCGATAACCGGATCTTCACCGCCATGAATCAAGTGAATTGTTGTGGCTGTAGACGCGGTTTCCGGCAGGCTCGCGTAGCGTCCGTTGAAGGCAATGACGCGCGAAGCAAGGCCCGGTTCGGCTTTAATGCTCTCCAGCGCCATAATCGCGCCTTGTGAGAAACCGATTAGCGCCGTGGCGTTAGCCCCTACTCCGCTTTGTTTCTGCCAGTAGCGCACCGTCTCAATAAACGTCGGCATGATGGCATTCACACGCGCCTGGCGATTATCTTCCGTAATACCCTGCACCGAAAACCACTGACGCCCCGCCGGATTACCGCTCGGCTCCGCGCCACCGACACTCACCACCAGCGCATCAGGAAACAGCGGTGCAAACCAGTTGCCTATTTCCCCCATTGCCACCGGGTTATCCCCGACACCGTGGAAAAGCAGTAACAACTGTTGCGCAGGTTTATCCGGGCTTTGAACAACAAAATGGTCATGTTTCATGGCGAACTCCTTAACTGATGTCATTAATTTTACGCCGCTGACTCACAATGACCATGAGATAAAATTGAAGGAGTCAGTGAAATAATTGCCATTGCGTTATGCGATCGCGCAGACGCTCAGTGCGAACATCATTAAGTGCGAACAGCGCCTGCGCGGCCTCTTCCCGCTGACGGACCAGTAACATCTTGCGGCCTGAAAGTTTAAGTGTGGTACATAACTGCGCATCACTGGCGTTTTTCTGTAAACGCCCACGCAGCGCCGGTAATGCCAGTTCACTGGTTTGTAACAGACGCAATAAGCAACCTAACGACGTTAATAGCGGACGATGAGCGAAAGCAAAAC
>OBRO01000203.1_pt1 | contig 12349 bp, 10 predicted proteins | sample 1475671 | NCBI WGS metagenome assembly OBRO01 (sample SAMEA3360694, study PRJEB22359) | human gut metagenome | biome: ENVO:urban biome; feature: ENVO:human-associated habitat; material: ENVO:feces | place: Bangladesh | collected 2011
TCAAAATTGTACATTCTTATATCATCATTTTTGTACATTCTTAGAGTATCATTTACACATAACTAAATGATAAGACATTACTATTTATGGATTGAAACATAAGGGTGTTATATATGATGATAGCGTTTCGTACATTAGAGAATCATTGTAAATAGAAGTATTAAAATTATCTGTAAAACCTATTAACATGAATGAATATATGATTGTATATTATTACTAACTTTTACAAATGGAATCCATACTATTAGTTATGCGCTAATCGTAATAATTAATGAATAGTTATATAGGTAAAGTTATTCAGAAATGTATTAGTGGAGTTAGGAGAGATTATGAACGCTGGGCGTATCTTATGTAGTATTTTACTTGGTATGTATGCAATATATATTATACGGAATAATACAATAACTATTGCAGGCGCAAATACTAAGAGAAGTCTTCTTCTTACGATGATACAATTAGGGCAATTATTAATGCTTGAATTAATGGTTATTTTTGGGGGGACGATTTTACATAGTTTTTCTATTTTTTCGTTAATACTTGCGCTTCTTCTTTGGGGGGAAATGTTTGCACTAAAGCAAAATCTCAATGAATATTTTATGTGCAAGGAAGGTAAAAGCTATGGCATTAGTATTATAGGAATAGGTCGAATTGCTGTGTCTGTAGGATAGAGCATTTTACTAATCTTATTAGCGATTTGTGGTTGGTAAAATTTCTTCCATATAGGGGGATTAATTTAATTTATCTTTTGGCCGTTATAGGGATTTATAAAAAGATGATACATTACCATATACAGAGTACTTTAGTTTAAGGTATTTTTTAGTTTAATCTGGTTGTGATTGAGATATTTCGACAAAGCATAATAGGACTATTATTAAATTTTATTAGTTAGCTTGGTAGAGAGTTTATATGAAAAAAGCTTATATTTTTATAGTGATAGCTATTGTAAGTCTTGGTATAGCTATATATCATCATTATCATCAAGTGGCCCATAATAATATTGTTGTTTCCACACAGTCTCATGAATTAGTAGACACCTCAATTGATGAATCGATTTCTAATCGAATTTTAGCAGTATATCCCACTGAATCTCACTATTACTATTTAGGCTACGATGGAATTGGTCGCTATGATATTAAAAATCATATTTTAGATGTATTAGAGTTCGAGGTTTATGGTGATGAGAGTGGTCCTTTTAAAACCTATCATCCTAAATCTAAGATAGTTGTTAATAGGAAGAATAAACTATCTGATTTTTCTAAAGAAGATTTAGATACTTTTGAAAAAATGTTAATGAATTCTGAGCATGGTGCACAATACTTTAATAAACGATGGTACCGTTCTGGCTATGAAGCCACTTTTTTGGATTTAGATAATCATCTTATTATTACGAATGATGTGCGAGGTGTAAAAGATACACCTACCAAAATTTTAATATTTAATGTGAGTGGCTTTATTATCATTGATAAAGAAACCAATGATATGCAAGTTTATTTTGATGAAAGTATTGCGGGTAAAAAAGCTAGAGATTCAGCTGTTTCAATCTTAAAACATGTTTATGGAGAACATCTGATAATTCTAAATAGTATAGATCAAATTGGAGAAGATGAGAAAATTATTTTATTACAATTAAGAGATCAATACATTAGTAAAAAATAATTTGCGTGAACGTAGTTAGTAATAAGATTAAATTTATATTTGATGATAATTATAGAGGCTTTTAGGGATAGATGAATCCGCTTGGTGTAGAATGGCAATAAAGTGGTGCTATCGCAACAACTAATGCATATGTAGAATTCCAAATGGAAGTAGAGGTCAATAAGTAGATGTGGAAAAAGAGATTACTGATAATTAGTATATTAGGAAATATTCTTTCTCTGTTTTTAATTGGTATCTATTTTTTAGTGAATTCCTGGTTTTTTCATGCTGAATTAGGAAGTGTAGTTGGTGTAAAACCCAATTATTTAGTACAGTTAAACAATCAAGGCGTTTTGTATGATTATAGACAGATGATTAAAATTGTATCTGGTATAAAGTCATATAAATTGGTAGATTCTTTAGAATCAGAGAATTATTATATATATAATTCAATTCGAAATTGTCAAATTTTTATTGGTGAAATTGATAGGGTTAATAAGCAATATATTATTTATGATGGATATTTAGATCACTATATATTTGTTAACCTTAAATTTGATATGGATGAAAAACAATATAATGATTTCATTGGGCGCGTTAAGGTTATAGATAACTATGATAATCTTCCTATTAGATATCGTCGTTTAATTGAAAGTGACAATTGGGCAAATCTTTAATCCTCTTTTATTTGATAGTATGTTTGATGAATAATTGTAAGAATAGTAAAAATGAAATATATATTAGCTTTTTGGACAGGTATTTTTCTTTTAGTGGTAGGTTCAATAATTTATATTGGTGAATCTAATTCATATAAATATGAACCTCGTTATTTTTTGGGTTATTCAAAGGGGGAAAATTATATACTAGATACTCAAACTGGTGTTACATTAGAACATAATGGATATTCTTATGAGGTCCAATCAGATTATTTATATAGTTATGGAAAAACAGGATTTTTAAAGCTTGATTTAAATTCAGGGCAAACTTACTATTTATTTGATGACCAAACTGATGAAATTTACAAACACAATATTTTAAATAGATGTTTGATAGAGAAAAAGGAGCTGGAAAAAGAACAGAAACCAATACAAACACATATTTGGTCTAATGAATCTAATTTAACTTTAGAAGAACAGAATATTTATAATCGGCTAAAAGATAAGAAGATGAGATATCCTAATCGTTCTATTATTGTTAAAGTAAGATAATATGCCTAATATTTTTAGGTGATTTAGATGTGCCGTAAGACAAGCAGATAATATTGAGTATACAGATGAAGTTACTCAAGATGGTTTCGGTGGTATAGTATTCTTCTTACGATGATACAATTAGGTCAATTATTAATGATTGAATTAATGGTTATTTTTGGGGACAGGATTTTACATAGTTTTTCTATTTTTTCGTTAATACTTGCGGTTATTCCTGGTGCCGTTGAAAATTTATTGGATGATGATTATGAAAATAATCGAGGACTTGTTTATAAGGTGGAATAAATGGGATCTATTCGTAAATATCTTACTTGGTTTTTTATTATAGTTTGTATATTGGTATTAGTATATATATTGAGATTGAAGTTTACATCTTATAATAATGTATGGAATCCGCATAAAGGTGCTGTTGTAGTTCTCAATGACTCTAATGCAAACATTTATAATCCACAAGATATGGAGAAAAATTTTAATCTCGATTTATCTATGCTAAAAATTAAGAACGGAATAATCACAGACGCTTTTTTTACTAAAGATAGTTTTTTTGCTATTCAGAAAGTACAGAATGGTAAGCAAGTTGATTGGTATTTAACTAATATTTTTGAAGATAAGTTAGAAAAAATTCTTATTTACACAGGAAATCAATATCATATATATCAGGTTTGGACTAGTAATGGGAACATTATTTTAAATACATCTGAAGGTTATTATCAATTAAATTTGAAAAGTGGAGAAATTTTAGAATTAGATAAAATGAATGGTATAAGTGATGAGTATCTTGTTTATAGTGAATGGCCAGAAGAGGGGGAATTTACAAATCAAAGTTTTTGCATAGATTACTCTGAAAGTGAAATATATAATTTACTTTCTAGACGATTAAGAATTAATGGCATTGTTGATAATACCGCTATTGTTCAAATTTTACCAAATACATCAAATGATGAACACGTTAGTTTAAATGCTTTTTTAGAGAGCTTAAGGTTTGGTATTAATTCCAGTAATTTTTCAATATTCTATTTGAACTTAAAAGAATCAAAATTTTTAATATTAGATTTAAGTTCTGAAGATAATCGTAAGTGGTATTTGAATATTAAATATCTAAATACTGATTATAATGAAAAGATATTGAATCACTTTCAAAATGTAATTAATTATCAAGATAATATACACTAGAGGTGATATGATTTGATCTACGATATTAGTTTGGTTGTCATTTTTTAGTTAGTGTCAATAATTTTATTTAACCAGCAGATAGTTGATAATCTAAAATCAACTATCTGCTATTTTTATATTCTTAAAATCGAATAATTTCAATTAAAACACCTAGAATTTTACGATTTTATGAGTGTTTTATGATAAAATAAAAGGTATGAATACTTCAACAACTCGGTCTATTACCTACAATGGTGACACAATTGAATATGAATTAACGATCAAGCGTGTAAAGAACATAAACATGCGTGTGCACAAGGATGGTAGTGTCCATGTTTCGGCGAATGCTTATGTACCAAGTCATCGAATTGATGCGTTTGTTATCGAAAATATACCTTTTATTGAGCGGGCTCGTTTCAAATTAGAAGCATTAACGGCACAACGGATAGAGGCGTTGCAATATGTAACGGGTGAAACCGTATCTATTTTGGGCATGCCTGTTACGCTAGAGGTGCTAGAAACATCTGGCAAACCGCATATTAAGTTTGATGGTTCTAGTCGTATGGTGATGTTCGTTAAATCTGATTACACCTATGAAGATAAGCATAAATTAATGCAAACCTTTTGGCGCCAACTAGGGAAAAAGGTGTTTACCTATTGGGCGAAGGTCGTGTATCAACGCTTTCACCAACAACATATTGATGTGCCCATGCCAACGGTAAAGCAACAGCGCATGAAGAGTCGTTGGGGGTCTTGTACGCCATCAAAGCAGCTCATTAAGATGAATATGCGTTTATTAGAAGGGCCTCAGGCCTATATTGAATATGTCATGGTTCATGAGTTTGCCCATTTTAAATACTTGGATCATTCCAAGAACTTTCACAATTTAGTGGCCCAATTTTTACCAGATTGGAAGGCTCGGAAGAAATCATTAAATATCTATTTTGCACATAGACCGTAAGGAGGTGTACCATGAAGCCATTTGTACATTTACATAGTCATACGGAGTTTAGTTTATTGGACGGCATCAGCCGTTTGCCGGATATAGTGCGCCGCGCGAAGGAACTGGAACAACCAGCCCTTGCCATTACGGATCATGGCAATATGTATGCAGCCATCTATTTTTATAAGGAATGTGTGGCACAAGGCATCAAACCAATTATTGGATGTGAAGTGTATGTCACAGAAGGTAGCCGCCTAGATAAGCCAGAGGGGCGCAGCCGTGAACGTCTTAAGCACTTAATTTTATTGGCCGAAACGATGGAAGGCTATCGAAATCTTGTTAAAATCGTATCTAAAGCCTCTACGGAAGGTTTTAATTATAAGCCCCGTGCTGACCATGATTTGTTGCGACAATACAGCAAGGGAATCATCGCTCTTAGTGCGTGTATTCAAGGGGAAGTGCCTCAATATATCTTGCAAGATAATATGGAGGGGGCTCGCCGTGCTGTTGAATGGTACATTGAAACCTTCGGTAAAGACAATTTCTTTTTAGAAATTCAAAATCACGGTTTACCTGAAGAGTTACGGGCTCAGCAAGTGCTATGCCAATTAGCTGACGAATATGGCCTAGGCATCGTGGCGTCCAATGATTTCCACTATGTTATGAAAGACGACGCTGATGCTCAGGATATCCGCGTTTGTATTCAAACGGGCCGACGTCGCGCCGAAGTGGATCGTTTAAAATTCCCTAATGATGAGTTTTATTTAAAATCTGGGGACGAGATGGCGGAGCTCTTTGGACACATCCCTGGGGCCTTAGAAAATACAGTAAAGATTGCAGACCGATGCAATGTAGAATTTAATTTTGATGAACACCATTTGCCGCACTTTGATGTGCCTGAGGGCGAAACGTCTAAAACTTATTTACGCAAGGTCTGTGAACGAGAAATACCTCGCTTATATGGCGATACAACTGATGAACTCAAAAAACGTCTCGACTATGAACTCGATGTTATCGGAACGATGGGCTTTGAAGACTATTTCCTCATCGTATGGGACTATGTGCGTTACGCGCGAGAACACGATATCCTTGTAGGACCAGGTCGTGGTTCTGCAGCTGGTTCTGTAGTAGCTTATTTATTAGGTATCACAGGCCTTGACCCATTACAATACGATTTGCTCTTTGAACGATTCCTTAATCCAGAACGGGTTAGCATGCCTGATATTGATATCGACTTCTGCTATGAAAAGCGGGGCGAAGCTATCGACTATGTAACACGAAAATATGGACAGGCTCGCGTGTCTCAAATCATCACCTTTGGTACAGAAGCGGCTCGCGCCGTTATTCGTGACGTAGGTCGTGTGCTCGATTTACCATTAGCCGAGGTCAATCGCATTGCGAAGATGATTCCTAATGAATTGGGCATCACCTTAGAAAAGGCTTTAAAGGGTAAAGATTTAAAAACTCTATATGATACCGATCCTAATGTAAAAGAGTTGTTTGATTTTGGCCAAAAACTAGAAGGTATTGCACGTAACTCGTCCACCCATGCGGCGGGCGTCGTAATTTCCGCGGACCCTCTAGATGACCATGTGCCTGTACAAAACTCTAATGAAGAAGGCTTTGTCACTCAATATGATAAGGATAATATCGAAGAATTAGGCCTGTTAAAGATGGACTTTTTGGGCCTCCGCACATTAACCGTTATGGGGGATGCCCTTAAACTCATCAAGGCAAACCGAGGTATTGATCTTGACTTAGATGCCATCCCATTAGATGATAAAGCGGCTTGTGAGCTCCTTACTAAAGGTGATACATCTGGCGTATTCCAGCTCGAATCCGATGGGATTACCAAGCTTGTTATGGATTTAAAACCGGAGCATTTTGAGGATTTAATCCCTCTTGTTGCACTCTATCGTCCAGGCCCTTTGGGTTCTGGCATGGTGGCGGATTTTATCGATCGCCGTCATGGTAAAAAAGAGGTGACCTATTTACATCCGATTTTGGAACCGATTCTGAAAGATACGTTCGGCGTTATTCTCTACCAAGAACAGGTTATGCAAATTGCGTCTGCCATGGGGGGATTCTCCCTTGGTCAAGCGGATTTGATGCGCCGTGCGATGGGCAAGAAAAAGGAATCTGTCCTCAAGGCGCAACGGGAATCCTTTATACAAGGTTCTATCAACAATGGCATCGAAGAGTCCATTGCAAACGAAGTATTTGACTTGCTCGTTTACTTCGCAGGCTATGGTTTTAATAAATCCCATAGTGCGGCCTATGCGTATATTGCGTACCAAACAGCATATCTTAAGGCGCACTACTTCCCAGAATTTATGGCTGCTACCATGACCAGCTTTATGCAAAATATGGATAAGCTCACCTACTATATCAATGCTTGTAAAAAACATAATGTGCAGGTCCTCGGTCCCGATGTAAACCATTCCTTGCGTAGCTTTGCTGTACAAGGTGATGCCATTCGCTTTGGTCTTGGGGGCATCAAGAACGTAGGGGATAATGCTATCGATCGACTCATTAAAGAGCGTGAGGCCAATGGTCTCTATGCGAGTATTACCGATTTTTGTCGTCGCGTAGATAGCAAGGTCGTTAATAAACGGTTGCTTGAAAGCTTAATTCGTTGCGGTGCTATGGACGGATTTGAGGAAAACCGCAATCAGTTATTGCACATGTATGAAAGTGCACAGGCCGTAGGGTCTAAGCAGCAAAAGGATGCTGCCATGGGGACTATGAGTCTCTTTGGTGAAAGTACAGATGATGTCGATATGATTCCAGTACCTAATCTACCTGATTTATCGGAAGATGATAAATTAAAGGATGAAAAGGACTACACAGGGTTTTATATTACGGGCCATCCATTGCAGGGGTATAACAAGGAATTGAAAGGCCTTTTTGAACTGGGGCAACTCCTTGAAAACCCAGAGCGTTTTGATGGTCAAACGATTACCTTTGGTGGTCTCATTGCTGAAAAAGGGGATAGACCTACAAAACGGGGCGATGTCATGAGTATTCTTCGCATCGAAGATTACTCTGGTTCGGCTCAAGTGGTAGCATTCCCGAAGGTATTTGCACAGAGTCAACAATTCTTGGCTGTTGATATGGTTGTTAAGGTGCGAGGTCGCGTTGATGCGGATGAAAAGGGGGTGCAGATTATTGCTGATCGCATTGCACCATTAAAGGTAAATTACAACAATGCACGACAAATCGCTATCCATATTCGAGGTGCCTATGATACGCCAGAGAATAGCAATGCGTTAAAGGAAATACTTTCACAAGCAGAAGGGCAAGTCCCGACAGCATTATATTTACACAAACAACGAAAACGAATTAATTTATCACCTCAATTATGCTTTGCACCTACAGATGAGATCATCTCACGCATTGAAGCGGTGTTAGGTGAAGGTGCCGTAGAGGTGCAATAGAGTATATTAAATACCATCCCATTTAGGAGGATATATGAAACGTACAAAAATCGTATGTACCGTAGGTCCGGGAACGGATAAGTTCGGTATTTTAGAAGATATGATGCGCGCCGGCATGAATGTGGCTCGTTTTAACTTCTCTCATGGTTCGCATGAAGAGCAAGCGGAGCGCATGCAAATGGTGCGTGATGCGGCGATGATTGTCAATAAACCAATCGCATTATTGCTCGATACAAAAGGCCCTGAGGTTCGTCTAGGACTGTTTAAAGAAGGCAAGGTATTCCTCGAAGCGGGGCAACAATTTACATTGACTACGGATGATGTAGAAGGCACGTCAGAGATTAGTACTGTAAACCATAAAGGTTTAGTAGGCGATGTGCACGTTGGCGATACAGTTCTTTTAGCAGATGGCCTTGTAAGATTAACCATTGATGCCATTGAAGGTAATAAGATTATTACCACCGTTCAAAATAGTGGTGAAATCGGCAATCGTAAACGGGTGGCCGTGCCAGGTGTAGCGCTTAGCTTGCCACCTGTATCAGAGCAAGACGAATTAGATTTGCGTTTTGGCTGTCAACAAGGCGTGGACTTTGTGGCCGCATCCTTTATGCAACGAGCTAAGGATGTGGTAGCAATTCGTCGCATCTTGGAATCTGAACAAAAGGATATTAAGATTATCGCCAAAATTGAAAATGCCGAAGGGGTCAATAATATTGATGAAATCCTCGATGTAGCGGATGGTCTTATGATTGCTCGTGGTGATTTGGGCGTAGAAATTCCTGCTGAAGAAGTACCGGTATTGCAAAAGATGATGATTGAAAAATGTAATCGTCTTGGCAAACCTGTTATTACGGCTACGCAAATGTTGGAGTCTATGATTCAAAACCCTCGTCCTACGCGTGCCGAAGCGAGTGACGTGGCCAATGCCATCTTAGATGGTACTGATGCGATTATGTTGTCTGGTGAGACTGCTAACGGGGCTTATCCAGTGGAAGCTGTTACGACCATGACGCGCATTGCAGAGGTAACGGAGCAGTCTGCTATTTATGATCATAAGAGCAGAACGCAGGAAAGTAATGATGTGACAACTACTGAGGCTGTATGTTTGGCCAGTGTGCGCGTTGCGAGTGATCTTGGGGCAGCAGCTATTTTGACATGTACTGAATCTGGTCATACTGCGATTAGTGTGGCTCGTCACCGTCCAGATTGCAAAATTATTGCTATCACACCGCATGATGAAACGATTCGTCGCATGCAATTGTGCTGGGGGGTTGAGGCTATCAAGGGCCGTGAAAATATCAACTCTGATGAAATGGTAAAACAGGCGATTACCGGTGCTCTCGGGGCGAATGCCATCAACTCTGGTGATTTAGTTGTCGTTACCGCTGGCGTACCTTCTGGTTCTACAGGTACGACAAATATGATTCGTGTTCATATTGCAGGCAAGGTGTTGTTATCTGGTAATGGTATCCTACGCAAATCCGCTACGGGCCACGTATTTATTGCAGCTAATCATAAGAATGATTATGAAAGTTTCCAATCCGGCGATATTCTTGTAGTAGGGACTATGGAACCAGAATTGATGAATATTGCTAAACGCGCTGGCGGTATCATTTCTGTTGAAGATGGATACACATCGGATAGCGCTATTGCAGGTATTACTTATGGTATTCCTGTCATCTTAGGCGCCAAAGACGCTTATGACGTATTGCTTGAAGGCGCAGAGGTTACCATCGATGGTGAACGGGGCAAAGTCTTTGCAGGCATTGCGAATGCTAGATAAGCAATATATAATGTAATTAGGTTGGTCATAAAAAAGGAGTACGACTATGGATGATAAAGAATGGCGTACCTTTGTAACCGTTGTAGATGAAGGTAATATAACAAAAGCAGCTGAAAAGTTATTTGTTTCGCAACCTGCTTTGAGCTATCGACTGCGTCATTTAGAGGATAGTGTAGGATACTCCTTGTTGCTTCGCACGACAGAAGGCATTGCATTGACGCCACAAGGTGAAATCTATTATGACTATTGCAAACGCATGCTGCATGATAGAGAGGCCTTAGAACATGCATTGACTTCGTCTACTGGTAAGATTCAAGGTACCTTGAAGATTGCATCATCCATTAATTTTGCAGATTATGAATTACCAGCTTTGTTGAAATCGTTCCGCGAACAGTATCCAGATGTGCATATTCAAGTTAAGACAGCTTTCAGCCATCAAGTTGTAAAGATGTTTAATACCGGTGATTGTATGGTTGCCTTTGCACGTGGTGGTTATGAAGTATCAGGCAATTCGGAATTGTTGTTGGAAGAACCATATTGTTTGGTGTACAAAGAACTAGTGCCACCAGAATCGTTAGAGAAGGTGCCCTTTATTCGATACCAAACAGATGCATCAGTTGCCAATATTATTGAAAAATGGTGTGCCGAGCATTTTGAGGCACCTCCTATTGTGGCAATGGATGTTAATTCCATGAGTACATGTCGGCATTTTGTACGGGCCGGTCTAGGATGGTCTATCCTAACCTATATGGGGCTTGGATCCTGTAAGGATAAGGATATTTACGTCAGTCCATTGCGTAGTAAGGATGGCACGTATATTACGCGTGATACCAATATGGTATACACAAAAGAGTCGGCTAATTTAATTGCCGTTAAAACGTTTATCGAGTACGTACGAGATTATTATAAAAAACACACTGTCGTAGATGACAGTATTTTTAGAGAGTATCAATCATAACATGTAAGTGCATGTGTACATCTTTTTGAGGTGTATGCATGCATTTTTTTCATTTACACCGAAAATTCTATGAGAAAAATGCATAAAAAGTATGAATGACAGTTATAAAAATTTTTATGACCCCTATAAAGGTAATCTATTTTTCAGAAAATGATTATCAACGTATAATGAAAGCATACTAAAACAAGAATTCATGAGTAATAGTCGCGTATTACGAATTACTTGGGTAGTGTTAGGATGAACAGTATATGCCTATGTTTATAAGAAAGGAAAAAACATGGAAAGACTTGTAAAATTAGCCGTTATCGTGCTAATCCCAATTATCCTCTGGTTTACAACTCCACCAGCAGGGCTTTCTGCGGAAGCTTGGCGCCTATTTGGTTTCTACATCGCAGGTATCTTAGGTTTGATTTTAAAACCATATCCAATTCAAATTATTTTATTATCTGTATTATCTGCTTCTGCATTATTCATGGATAATGCAAAAGACATTTTGGTAGGCTATGGCTCTACAGCGTTGTGGATGATCATTGCAGCCTTCTCCTTGAGCGTTGCATTTGGTAAAACTGGTCTTGGTCACCGTGTGGCGTACCACTTAATCCGCGCATTCGGTTCCACAGTATTGCGCTTAGGCTATGTAACTGCACTTCTTGATTTAATCTTATCTCCAGCAACACCTTCTAATACAGCCCGTGCAGCTGGTATCGTATATCCTATTAACTTATCCATTGCAGAATCTATCGGTTCTTACCCTGGTGATACTGCAAAACGCGGCGGTTCCTTTATCTTGATGAATGGTTACTTCGTAACAAAGATTACGTCCTTTATGTTCTTAACAGCAATGGCTCCTAACGTGTTGGCGTTGGACTTTGTTACTAAAATCACTGGTCTTAACATGACTTGGGCTGAATGGGCTTTGGCCTTAGCTCTTCCAGGTCTTGTAATGTTAATCTTCGTACCACTTGTAGGTTACTGGATTGACCGTCCTGAAGCAGTAAAAATTGACAATAAGAAATTGGCTGCTGATGGTCTTGCCAAATTAGGACCTATGAAAATGTCTGAAAAAATCTTGGCCGTTGTATTTATTCTTGCTCTTATCGGATGGGCTTTGCCTTCTATCGGTTTTGACTTGAGCCCAACAGCAGTAGCATTAGTAGCTATGACTATTGTATTCTTAGCTGGTATCATCACTTGGGATGACATGGTTCAAACTAAAGCTGTTTGGAACACATT
>OBRO01000205.1_pt1 | contig 12215 bp, 7 predicted proteins | sample 1475671 | NCBI WGS metagenome assembly OBRO01 (sample SAMEA3360694, study PRJEB22359) | human gut metagenome | biome: ENVO:urban biome; feature: ENVO:human-associated habitat; material: ENVO:feces | place: Bangladesh | collected 2011
TCCACTGGAACGTTCTGCCGTAATAAATGATAAAAAATAAAACTATAAACACAATAAAATTAAGCGTTTATAGTTTTTTTATTTTTATTTATGTCCACGAATTTCTGAAAAAGGTGGACGGAATTGTGGACAAAACAAAAAACCGCCCATAAAAGGGCGGCGTCTACCTATGAAGGCTACTCTCAAAACCAATATTATTATAACACAAAAAAAGCCCCAGCACAATGCTGAGGCTTCGACCACTACTGCCATGATATCCCTATTGCAGTGTGAGGGGAGGTGATATACTCCTTTTCGTTTTTTTAATTCGTGGTCTATTTATTTACCGGTTTGGCCTTGTGTGGCTTGTGCACGTTCTTCAATAGCCTTAACTACTGAGGCACTAGCTTCATCGATGGCTTTTGCCACTGCTGCCGTGTCGTTTGATTGACTGTATAGGAAACGTTCGAAGTCCGCATCTTCTAGTTGCAAACGTTTAGCCCCAGTAGCTTCGAGTGCGTCTACTGTTCCCATTGAGCCAATACCGAATACACGACCATTAACGACTGCTACCCAGCCTTGATTCCCACTGTCACTACGTAATACATAATTCATATTTTCTTCTTCCTCTTTCTGATTTACTAAATTGTCGCCATCATTAATAACGACTACGTTCTTATCCAATCCACCGGCTAAGCCGGTTGATGTAAACTGCCACCAGCGTGTGTGTTCCATGTTTGGATACACGCCCCAATAAGGTTCTGGGCGTACCTCGTAATCTGGGTACGCTGCAATCCATAGGCTATTCGGATAGCGTGCAGTAATCTGATCTACATACACATTAGCTAGTGTGTACGGTTTGTAACTGTAATAGATTGGCTCAAAGCCGTTTGACTTACAAATATCCATAAATGCTAGGACAGCATTAGTATTGGCTTGCTTGTCGCCGCTTGCCCCGTCCTCGTAGTCGCACACTAAATAGCGTGGGTGAGATGGCAAGTTGCTGATAAAGTAATTCGCTTCAGCTTGTGCAGTGCCTACATCTCCACCAAATCGAGCGAAATGATAGTAACCAATACAGTTACTTGTGTTAGTTTGCTGGCTGGCTACTGGACTAACCCAGCCCACGCCCTCGGTCACTTTAATCACTGTGTTGTTAGTTCCGCTAGCTTGACAGATAGCTGATAAATCGTCTGGCTGATAGGCTGATACATCGATAAAATAATTATCTTGTGCCATACCGTCAAACGGCAATTCGAACCATCCAACCATTTGCTGACTTGGTGCACTCCAGTCGATATAGCTGAAATTACCAGCGCTATCAAGGTTGCGTGTAACCTTGCGAGTCCACCCACCATTATAGAGGGCGTCACCGTTACCGTCGATATTTTGTTCGACTGTGGTAACTGTGCCGTCTGGATTCTCTGCCACCACAAAACCGATATGTCCGAATTGATGGTATGGCAAGCAGTTAGTTACCCAAACGCTCCCTACTGGTGGATTGTTAGAACCGTTAAAACGTGTTACTTTCAATCCTAGATTTTCAGCACGACTTAAGCCATCAATGGCATTTAAGTAGCTGAAATCAAGGTTAAATAAGCCAGCGTATTGTAAAACATAGTCAATTAAACTTATACACTGCCCGCCATAAGGGTTAGTGGGCACAGTCACACGTTGATTCACTAAGCTTTCAAGCGTGTTTAATAATTGTGCTTTTGTTGTCATGTTTCTCCTTCGATTTGGTTGGTGGAAGTCATGAGCTTAGCCATAGGCTAGTCCTCACGAGGTGCGTGGTAGTTTAATGCTCGTTCGCTGTCAGCTACTCCCTTAGTTGTTGGATCAGTAACAATCCCGAGAATTACCAAGATCACAACAAATGTATTAACACCTTCTTGGATATTACTTGGAATATGAAGCCCGAATTGTTGCAACATCAAGAAAACTGCTGAGATAAGAGCTACTAGAGTAGCTTTGTTTTGCAAACGTAGTTTAAAATTAATCATTGTCTTTATTCTCCTTTTCTTCCTCGTTTTCTGAGGTTAAGTTAAATTTATCTTTATCAATATTTTTTTTGACATATCGGTCAATGAATGGGATTTCTACGCCCAATGCTGATAAACTGGCAAGAACGCTAGAACCGTAGGCTGCAATCATGGTCATGATGAATGTATCTAACACCCCTCCAAGATTCATGAAGGTTGCGAACGGATAGAAAATAGCCACAAACGTAAACATGGCTATATGGCTAACAAGCCCCTTGCGAAATTTAGAGCTTTCAAATTCATGGAAAGCCCATGCTCTTGCCACACCAATGGCGATGTCACTGAAAATGACAACCATTAAGAGAAACACCCATAAATGTTCGTCTATGCCGTGCTCATAGAAATCTTTGACGACTTCAAACACGCCAAAGATGCCATCTGGTTTGTGCATTTCACACTCCTTAATTATTATTTAACCCCCATTTTTTTCACGCATTAAGCCTCTGTAGTATCAGCCAAAATTTCGTCTTCTATTTTATAACGCAAGTCACGTAGAGCACGCTCGTCTGTACGCATTTCTTGACGATGTTTAGCGTAGAGCTCAGCGTTAAGAAGATTCTCTTGAACTGTAGAGACCGCATTGGAATCTACGCTAATAAATGTTTGTTTGACAGGGATTGTAGTCCCTTCTTCTTCGACATTGAATTCTGCATTAATTGTACGTTGTTTTGTAATTTTAAGTGACATGATTGTTTTCCTTTCTTTTATTCTTCGACCATTGGATATTCGTCTTCAGTGACGTAAGTGACTGTCCCTGTGTAGACTGCATCTCCAAAACTTGGGTTTGAAAAATACATATCTCCATTCGGTGCAAGGTGCCACACTGCGCATTCCTTGTGTGCATTAGCTACATTTTTGTTAACAACCAAGTGAGTTTGCACACAAGGCTTGAATCCGCTAGGGATTTTCTCAGCCAAATCCTTGTATTCACCTTCGACGACAGAATAGATACCTCTGATTAAGCTGAAGGTTACTACACTACCTTGTCGTACTATGTTTGCTTTGACACCATAGCCTATCGGGATTTCTTTCTTTACAGCCGGCTGATTGCTCTGCACAAACTCAACCCAGCTCCCGACTGTATTCTGTGTCAGCGTTCGTTTGAAGAACCTACCAGAACTTGTTGTCAGCGATTGATGGATACCACCTAGACCCTCTATCACTTCTAGGAAACCTACTTGCTCTGTGGGTTTAGGGTTGCTGATAGGGTAGTTCTTCATCGTGCTCATCACCGAGAAAAAGCCTGTCGTTCGGTAATCGTCAAGATTCGTGTTGTTGTATTCAATGATTGCAGCGCCTCGAACTTCTGTAAGCTTGTGGTGTTGGATTGGCTTTGAATCTGAATAAATCAACCCATTGACATCAAGCGCCCCGTTCTCGCGATATTTACCAATACCAACGCCTTGTTGGTCGTAGGACATGATAAGTTTATCGGTCGGCACTGTATCTTGAAATTTTGAGTCTAAAAATCTGTCCTCTAGTTTTCCTGTGACTATGAACGAAGTATCCGCAGGGTATTCCTTGCCTAAATTGGCATTAGATGCCTTAAATTCAGAAATGCTTGACCATTCACCGCCAGCTTGCCCGTTATCTGCTACAATATTGCTTGTTCCGACTTTTGTTGTTGTAAAAGTCAGCTTCATGGTATTTTTTTGAACACCGTTAACGCTAAGAGGCGCTATTTTAGCGAACCTCTTAATGGTTAGTGTATCTGACTTTGAGCCACTTCTGGTAACCTCAAATTTCAGCGTTGGGCTGAAATAGAATAGAAACGTTATTTTAGTCTCTTTCCAATCAGACCAAATCCCACGAGAGTCTTGAACTCTCCCTCTCAAAGTCATTTGAGTGTCTTTGTTTACAGCAACCTCACGGAATACCCCGTCATTAGCAGATACAGAATTACTAGCACCAACAATTTCAGCGTAGTACCCAGCTATTGTAGCTCCATTCTTTGCTTGCGCCCCGTTGAAAACGACCTTCACAAGTGACATTATGGACACGAAATGTGTTGGCTCTGGAATTATCCTTTGAGTCGTTGGATTTGTGTCCGTCAAAGTAAATCCAGTGAACGAAGGCTTCATGTTGTTTGTGACAACGCTTGCCGTTAGTGTTGCTGACTGCGTCTGGATCAATTCGCTGTCCACATAAGTATCGACATATATAGTACCTCGGCCAGTTGTTGCATTCGGTATGTCGTTTGCGAAATCCGCTGGGATTGTCCACTTAAACGATGTCCCAACATTATCAGCAATTTTACCTTGCTTGTTGCCCCACGCATAGCGTAGCGTGTGCGTAGCACCAGCTAATTTCCTGTCAATAGTGATATCTACCTGATTGCCAATGAATCCTTCCGCGACGCTCACCGAACTTCCTCTTGGAATCGTCGTCAGTGTTATATCTTGGTTGCTGATGTCTAGGTTCCCAGGGCTGTATCCACCTGACCCATTGAAATGTGCACGCACACCGAAGATACCAAACCCATTATCAGCATGCCTTACAGTGATTGTGCGGTCAATCAACTGTATTTCTGAATTTCGGTTAAGCATCGCTGGACTACCAGAGTAGTCAATTCGTTGACCAAAACCATCGACGTAACCAGAACATTGATAACTTGCAAATGTCCACCCTTGGTTAAGCAATGCTAATCGAATACGGACATCGCTTGTGTTGTTTTGGATATTCTGTCCAACTTGGTCAATCCACAGCCGAATACGATATCCACGGTCATTATTTGACCAAAATTCTACCATGATTAACTACCTCCCACATATCTAATGACATTCCTATCAGGATTGATAAAATCCTGTTCTTCTCGATATCGTCCAATTTGGATAGTTTTTGAGAAAATACCGTTCTCGATGTGGATCACACCTTGTGAGATGTACATGACCTCATTACCAGCCGAGAACATTGAAATGCGTCCATTTGGGCTGAATAGCATAGAGCTAGAGTTGTCTGTTTTACCAATGACAAGCCCTTCGTTTGATGAAGCCATGTAGCTGTCGATGAAATTCCAACGCTCTGACATATCATTCAGATTGTTCTCTAGTTTTGCGACACGAGCACTTGCATCCGCAAGATTCTTTTCAGCTTGTGCACGATTGGCGTTATTTGCATTAACGAAATCTTGGTAAGCCTTCACCCACTGATTAAGTATCTCAAGAGAGGCTTTAGCCTCAAGCTCGGCTTGTACCACTGAATTAACTTCGTTGAGCTTGTTGAGCTGAGCTTGTGTTAATACACTGTCAGCCTTGGAATCAATATCATCTTGTACATCTTCGATGGCCGGAGTCCAGTCCGTTTTGACTGTCCCTTTTTCGACTTTCACTTCCCAAACAGATTTGCTAGCTGTTCTGTGATATGTGTTGACACGTAGATGATAGTTTCCTGTCGGCTTGACCCAAGTGACTAGCGTTCCTGTAGTTCCAGTCTTCAAATCGGATACAATCTGATAATTTTGGTATTTATCATCAGTCAACCAAAGTGTCACATTATCGCTTTCGTTATTTGGGTTGTGCAAGGTAGTAAAATCACCGTCTGATTTCGCACTAACAAGGTACTTTTGGTTTTGCTCTAAGTAAACAGAAGTTTCTGTTTTGTACAAAACGTTATTATCAAAATTCGTTGGTTTTTTGTCCGGTTTAAAAGGTCCTTTCGAGCCTTTTAAAAGATTTCGACCACCAACCGAGACACTGCCAGCCGTGTCATTCCAAGAATAATCAGCAGGATTAGTGCTATTTGCTTTGTCGAAGTTAGTACATATACCCAGGTACCGTTTGGTGCCGTCTTGCGTTAGACTGAAACCGGTTCGACCATCAGCGCTATCAGCGTAGGCAAAATGGACGTAAGCTGTTCGTCCGTCTGCTCCGGGTTTCCCCGGTATACCATCACGCCCATCGCTACCTTTCCATTTAGACCACCGGTAATCTTGTGGGTTTCGGCTATTCGTAGTGCTGAAATCTTGGTACATACCAATAAAAGCCTTGTCAGTATCGGTCTGGCTGAAACCACTACCAGACACCGTGTCAGCGTAAGCTATGTGGGTGTACTGTGTTTTGCCATCAGCACCTTTAACACCGGGTATACCTTGGTCACCTTTTGGTCCTTGCAACCCTCTGTCACCTTTGGCACCTTGCTCACCTTTGGGTCCTGGGTCGCCTTTAGCCCCGTTTTTACCGTCTGAGACATTTAAAAAAGTAACTTCTTCTGAAGCTACTTCTTTATTATCCACCCATGCAGAAACAGTCAAGGCCGTTGGTTGGGTAATCTCTGACGCTACCATGTCATAGGTCATACCGACATACTTGATAACCCCATCAATCACGAACCGCCAAGTCGCATTAACTGTTTTATCGCCTTGTTTCAAGACCGGTCTTACAGTAGAACGACCAACACCATTCTTGAACGCTGTTCCGTTGGTAGTTGTGATCTCGATACGATATGGCAAAGCTCTAGCTGCGATTTCATCAATACGTTGTTGTAAATCGGATGATGGTTTATTAACGATTTTACGGTAATTAGAGAACACCACTGAATTATTCAACGGCATATCAAAACTGATAATCATTTCAGATACGCGAGCTTCAAGAGCTAGACCACCCCTAAAATTATTATTGATGATTTTAACGGTGTCACCTAAGTTGATGTCCTTGTAATTCTCAACAAAACTAGACTGGACATCAACGGTATAGGTTAACAACGGGTAAGCATATTGCTTAATAGTGCGTAATGCGTAGCCTTTAAGTGCATTGACATCCTTGTACTCAGTTTCAAAGTCCTTGCGTGTCCATCTATCCGTGTCACCATTGCTTAATGTTGATGGATATTTTTCTAAAGACAATGGCGCATAGACCGCCGGGTTACCTTTTTTAGAATAAAATTCTACTTGTCCTAATTCGTTCTTTTCCTCGAATTCAACACTTTCAAGATTGGTGCCTTCTTGCCCGAAAAAGTACCCAGCGTTAAATAGTTGAGTTTTATCACTAGCAACTTGAACACCCTTCAAGTCATTTTGATAGTAGAGGATAACATCACCTCTAACCTTACCAATTCCGTGATGGTTTTCGTCTGGTTGTTGGTAGATGTCAATAACAAAGCGTTTTAGCGTGCCATCTCTGTTTAACTCTGTTCTGAAAATAAACTCAGCGTCAAACTGATTCATCAAGCTATGCAATTGCTCAAGCTTAGTGCCTTGCTGAGAATCAAACGTAATTGTTCTTGTTTTATCTGAAACTTCATTAACGCCAATCTCAAGTCCAGCAAAACCTAATAAGTCAAGATTTTGAAGATACCATTCTATGCTTTTAGCCCCGTTACTACTAGCAAGAGGGCGTGCGCCTTCCATAGCCAATTCCAGGTTTGTGTTATTACAAGTAACTTGAAACGATGTGTCGTTTTCAACAAGTTGCGACACGTAAAAAACGTGGTAGGAATTATCGTAGTAAAATGACACGTACATTTGATCGTTGATGTATTTTACATCATCGTGCAGTTTCCCGTCTACGATTTTTGGAATCGCAAAATCAAATGTGCTAGTCGAGTATTCAAGATAAGCGTGCCATTGGCTGTTAGAATATGGCAGCATGCCAGGAACGTTGTTATTTAACGCACACACCTTGCGCATATTTTTATCATGAATCCAAATTTGCATTAAACAAAACGCTCCTTCCAAGAAATTTCAATTGTCGGATCAGTCCTTGTCCAACTAGATGTGTAGATGTCGATTTCAGTTTCACCAGTACCAATGCTGAACGGCTCAGACAAGTATGTCAGTTCGTTAGATGCTGGCAAGTTATCGATTAGGGTTTTACCTTTTGCCATGTCTATCTCTAAGATAGAACCCTTACGAAAACGGTTAGGGATGTCTTCAACTTTGTTCACATGGTGCTTAGCGTAAACGAAGCTATCCAGATACATGTGTCTCACGACCGGGAGATCTCTAATCCCAAAGAAACCAATATTAATCTTTGCCGATTTCTTCCCTTTGATTTCGGGGATTTTAAATCTAGGATAGCTACCTTGGAAGTAAAACTGTACTTCGTCATCGAAACGTTGCATATCCGACCACCCTTGCGGTTCGTTGAATGGGTTTTGGGTCATGACATGGGTTCCCCAAAACGACTTGCTATCCAATATTCGATATCCGCCCTTCCCATCTCCACCAAGGAAATGATATTCGCACCCTAGTCCGTTAACATGCTTGAGTGTTTCAACTCCATAGAGAAATGTACCGTTTGCATCCGTTACAGATATCTTGATATATCCGCACTCATTAGATGCACCGAGCCAAAAAATCTGTCTCCACCACATATACTCATATAGTGAACCTTTCTCTCGGTTGCTATCTGCTGGAATGTCCCATGTAATTGAGCTACCACACAACCAAGTTGACCCGCTACCACGATTTGCCAAGGCGATGTGAGGCCTACCCCATGTATTGTCAATCGCAAGTGTTCCATTCAAAGTTTGCGCATCGTCGTTAAAACGCCCTTGGTTTTTCGTACCAACCGCAAAACCATTAGTGATCCAGTTGTAAGAAACATAGTCAAACAAAATTTCAGACTGCTTAATATCTCGTATGTCAGCTTCATTAGGATTCCCAATCTCGTAACTTTCGCTAGACGATTTTACAACCCCAACCCAACCATTATCTGAGTTGAATTTCAGCTTAATATCTGGGTAGGTTTCAGCTGTGCCGAAATTTTTCAAAGTAGCCTTGTAATGTCCAGTAGATACTTTTTTGATGGTGCCGTATTTCGTTTCACCATCGCTACTTACTAAGGCTTGTGCCTTGTTTTCGCCATAGCTTTTCGGAACATCAAAAGTAACCGTTACTGTCGCTGTAATCGGTGCCGTGTTCTTATCAACCGTTAAGGACGCTTGACCGGACGGGATAACTTCCCAAACCTTATTGGGCTCATCACCAAAAATCAAAGTTTTTGGCTTATCAACATTGAGATAACCGCCTAGCGTTTCAGCAACGCTATTAAAGTAGTCGTAGTTACCAACTAAAGTAAATGACACTTGAATCTGTTTGACTGACAAGGTACTATATAGGAATTGCTGACCATAGCGCCTACGCCCTTGGTCTTGATAGTTATTGTTGAAATTCGATGCCACGTTCTTCGTGACATCTACTGGAACGGTACGCCCTTGCCCCTCATTGAATAATTCGGTTAAGTTTTTACCGTCAAAAATGACTGACATTCCTATCAAATAATGCTACCTCCTAGCAACGCTTGTCTGCGTTCATAATCGTTTGTTGCTTTTGTCATAAAGGGGGCTAACCCGTTTGACACACTTCTACCGTCAATAACGTTTCTGATCTCGATTGGGTTAGAGCCGTTAGTTACTAATTGACTTAGCAAGCCAATCATGACATCTAACTTATCTTCGAGGACAGAAACACGCTCATGACCTGAAGTGTTATCGTGATTGCCTTGTGGGGCATCACCAGCGAAACGTGCCACTGCTTCAGTAAGTAGTTGCCACGCTCTACCTCGTTTGGCGATATCTGTTGGAATAACATATTCTGGCATATCGCCTTCAGCTAGCTCATAAACACCGTTCTTGTGGACTAGACCACCGTTAGCATAGCCATAAGCTGCGACACGGTTAAAGGCTGCATCTGATGTACCATAACGATGCTTGATGTAGTTGATTGCAGCAAGCAAGTTATCATAACCGTTGCGGATGTTATTGTGCCCTGGATGTTTGTATGCGTTAAATGTTGGGCCAATGGTTTGCATCAAACCAATAGATGGTGTGCCGTTGATAGCGTTAATATCCCAGTTATTTTGTACGTTAGGGTCACCACCAGACTCACGCTGGATGGTTGCCAAAATCTTAGACACACGGAAATCAGTCGGTTCGATGTCGTTTGCTTTCAACGCTCTGATTACGGAATCGCGCCATCGTGCTACTCCAGTACCTTGAGGGCCATCTTCACCACCACCCGCCGGGCTGAGCAATGGACCAAGGGTTTTCTTGATCCATTCGAACATGCCACCAACTTGTCGCTTAATCAACGTTTGTAGTGGACTGTTACGGTCTTTAAGTGGTTTACTATCATCGCCACCACTACTTCCGCTATCTCGAACACCGAAATCAAGGAAGGTAGCAGCGTTAGAGATGTGACGGCCAGCGTATTGGTGATACTGACCATTGCCACCGTAGTTGTATTCTTCACCGTCATAGGTGTCGCCATGTACGGCAGTTACAAAGTCAACGTGGTTGCTTGAAATAGGCCCACCAGTGTAGACGGCTACTGTACCCGGTTTAGGTCTGCTTAAGTGTGGCACTTTAGCTGAAATCCACTGATTACCATTACCGAGATAGCTAAACAAACTTGAATTAACACCAAGGTTTGCCAAACGACTGGCAACGAATGATACACACTCACGATAGAAGTAACCCCACGGGTCAGCTCCAGCATCTTTCGCTTTATCTTTGAAGCGGTAGTCATCGCCTTTAGCACCCATTGCCACAGTACCTTCATCCATTGAAGCATTGGCCATAGACCAAAGCTCTTTCCACCAGTTTTTGGCTTCTTCAATCGGTTTCTTGTAAAGAGCGTTACCGAGTGGGTTAAACATACCGGCTAACTTATCAGCGTTAGGGCTGAATTTTTTAGCCAATGATCCCACTGGATCTTTGACAACATCGGTCACAAATTCAATCATCTTCATGAATTTATCGACACCGTTCTTCATAGTGTCCCAGACTGAGCCAGCTACGTTGGTAGCGGTATCCCAGATTTTAGACCAGAAACCAGTGCCTTTGGCAAATGCTCCACGCTCTACGCCCATAAGCATTGCCAATTCACTAGCATTGATAACCTCTGAGCCAGCAGGCAAGAGGTATTCAACGTTTCGCCCTTGTGGTAAGAATGACTTACCATTAGGCAAGATTACCATTTCTTGGTTGTTTGTCTCTGGGCTATCGTAGCCATCGTTTAGTGTGGCAAGCGTAGGCTTAGTGATTGGGTTTCGGTATGAGCTAAACATACCAGTACCACCGGCAAACTTGACTTTCGGAATTTTAGAGATAGCTTCTTTGCTACCACCGAAATCAGAAATCAGTTTATTGATACCGTCAATACCAGCGTTAGGAAGCGCAATGACGGCATTGATACCATCGCCGGCAAGTTTCTTCATGCCGTCCCACATTTCGCCAAAGCCTTTTTTCACGTTATCCCACGTATCTTTGAAGAATTTAGCGATATTGGTTAATGCATCGGTAATCAGTTTGGTAATGTTAACACCAAATTTCTCTTGCGTTAACGCTCCGATTTCATCCCATTTTTTCGATAGGAATTTCTTGGAGTTCTCCCAGCCGTCAAACCAATTCTTATTGATACCTTTATGGTGCTTGTCAATATCTTTACCAAGAGCAATCATCGCTTCACTAGCATTGCCCTTGATACCATCCCACGTTTTAGATGCAAATTTCTTGACGTTGTCCCACTTATCAGACCAGTCTTTCTTTAGGTTGGTCATGTGTTTCGCAACGCCTTTGGCCATATCTTTAACGTGGTCAACCGTGCTATCGACAAACTTCTTGAACGGTTTGTTATGCTCGTACATCAACTTAAACCCAGCTACTACTGGATTGGATATAACAAGCAACTTCTTAGCAGTGTTTGTAAAGGCTTTGATTCCTTTTTCACCACCAGTGAAGTAATTCTTTGTTTGTTCGAAGCCTTTCTTTGTGCTCTTGGTCATTGAATCCATCGCACCCGTCCAGGTCTTCTTCATGCCATCCCATGTCTTACCGAGCCATTTACCAGCATTAGAAAAACCATCCTTGATGTTCTTAACGATGCCATCCACAAAGGCTTTGAATTTCTTATTGTACTTGTAAATTAAAGCAAACGCCCCGGCAATCGGATTGGCAATAAATAAAAGGACTTGTTTCCAGTCCTTTTTGAAGAAATCAATGATCTTGCCAAAGATTTCTTTGGTAACCTTAAAGATTTTATCAAAGGCTTTCTTTGCAGCAGAAAACATGCCATCTACAAAGGCTTTGAATTTCTTGTTGTGTTTATAGAGCAACACTAAGGCAGTGATAGCCGTAGTTACTGCAACCACAATCAAACCAATCGGGTTGGAAGCCATAGCTAAGTTCATAGCCTTTTGCGCCGCTGTCATTCCGACTGTGGCTGTTCGCCATGCGTGAATACCTTTAACGACTGCC
>OBRO01000207.1_pt1 | contig 12131 bp, 13 predicted proteins | sample 1475671 | NCBI WGS metagenome assembly OBRO01 (sample SAMEA3360694, study PRJEB22359) | human gut metagenome | biome: ENVO:urban biome; feature: ENVO:human-associated habitat; material: ENVO:feces | place: Bangladesh | collected 2011
ATGCAGGTCTTGAATGCGGCTTGTTAAAAGGCGTATTACCAAACACCCAAATGATTAGCTTTGGCCCTACAATCGTAAGTCCACATACACCAATGGAACGCGTTCATTTACCATCCGTTGAAAATGTGTATGTATACCTCAAAGCATTGTTAGCTAAGTTACAATAAAGTTGCCCCCCTCCTATGAGGGCTTCAGTCAACTCTTCCCGACTGAGCCTTCTATAGGAGGGATTTTTTATGTTTTTCAGAAAAATATAAAATTAATATATATTCAAATAGGAGTATTCTTTCATATATGGCAAAATTGATAACTCCTACATTTTCCACAATTAATTATGAATATCAAATACATCTGTTAATATACTCATATAAGGTATATAACCCATATATTTAAAGAGAATTTTAAGAATAATAGAAATCTCATAACTATGCATATACCCTAGGGAGTATTTTCTGTGTTATCCTATGGGTGTATACTGTGTTTACATTACTCAGGAGGTGTATATGATTCCAATAGTTATCATATCCGGTTTTCTCGGATCTGGAAAAACAACATTTTTACAACATATACTAAAAGAACATAAACCTACAGACAAGGTTTTAATTATAGAAAATGATTTTGGCGAAACTAGTCTTGATGCGGCAAATCTTGCTAAAACAGGTGCTACTATTCGTGAAGTAACGTCTGGTTGTATTTGCTGCAGCTTACAAGGAAATTTCCAACAAGCATTACTCGATATTCTTCAAAATCATGACATCGACATCATTTACATCGAGCCCTCTGGTGTTAGTAAATTAAGCGAAATTATCCATACATGCAATGATGAGGAAATTGCAAAGTCCGCCTATGTTCACGCTTCAGTTACGACTGTTGATGCTATGCAAGCACCTATGTTTATCAAAAACTTTGGTTTATTCTTTAAAGATCAAATCACAAACAGTGACGCTATCTTCTTGAGTCATACCGAAGATGTTCAACAAACAAGCATTACAAAGCACATGATTCACGATTTAGCTCCCAACATACCTATTCACGAAGAGTCATGGGATACCATTTCCTTACGAGACTATATTAAACGCCTCTATCACTGTCATAATGACAATTCATTACATGATGACCATCTATTTATGAGTCATACCTTTAAAGACTTGCGTACGCTCACTTTATTACAGTGGAAAACGATCTTAGAAGGTATGCCAGATAGTGTTCTCCGTGCTAAAGGTGTTGTACCAACTACGGAAGGGCCTCATGAACTTCAGTATGGCACACATTACTGTTCCCTTTCACCCACTGAGTCTACCGATTATAGCTTAGTCGTTATCGGTACAGATTTTAATGTACCAATGGTGCATAACGAAGTGTGTCAATCATGATACCTGTTTATATCGTTACCGGATTTATCGGTTCTGGAAAAAGTACATTCATAAATGAACAATTACAATACCGTAAAAAGCTTGGCGGCACAGCATGTATCAGTGCCGAAGAAGGTGTTGTGTCACTCATAAAAGAGGCTTTACAACTTAGTCCTGATAAACTCAGTGCAATCACACCTAATCAACCTGACACCTATAGTTCTATAGCAGACGAAATCGCAACCTATATCGATAAGGCAAATCCCAAAGAAATATGGATTGAATGGAATGGTATGGTCAGCTTTCACCAACTAGAAACCTTGCTATACAGCGATAAGCTGCGTCACATGTTACAAATCGAAAAGGTATTATATATTTGTACGGATCAATTCGTCGCATCGATGTTGCCTGGTTTAGGTAATGATGTAACAAGCCAATTATACAGTGCAGATTGCATCATCACAGAGACCGATACACATCATGCCTTATTACGGACCTATAATAGAGAGGCCAAGATTGTAACAGCGCCAACACCAGAAAAGGTAGAGCAATTATGTCGCAATTCTACGTGGGGACTTATACCAAATCTATTAGTTATCGGCATTACCGCCTACATACTTTTAGTTACCGCGTTCCGTCATGACATTCCTTACTCCATTCATCAATGCTTTGCCATCATTACAGGGCTCATTATCGAGGCAATTCCATTCCTCTTATTAGGAACTATTGGCTCAACCGTTATACGCTATTTTGTACCACAGAGCGTACTACTAAAACTATTAGGCGATTATTCTTGGAAGAGCTATGGTGCCGCCATGGTTAGTGGCCTAGCCTTACCCGTATGTGACTGTGCTATTATTCCATTATTCAAAGCACTCACCGATAGAGGCGTACCATTATCAGTGGCCCTCCTATTTATGCTCGCTAGCCCAATCATCAATCCTATTACCATTCTCTCCACTTGGTATGCCTTTCCAGATGATCCCATGATTTCTGTATGGCGTATCGTCCTTGGACTTGGCGTAGCTTTATTGGTATCATTATCGTTCCGCTTCTATCCACCTTCAAAGGCACTAATGAAAGCCAAAAACACTCAGAATCTCAGCTATGAAGAGATTTTAATAGAATCATCTAAGAGTAAACACATCAACAAAAAAAGACTATTAATTCATATGGAAAAAGAGTTCTCCCAACTCTTATTCTATTTTTCCATGGCTGCCTGTGTTTTATCAGTAGTCCAAGTATATGGAAAACCTTGGCTCATCAATGCAGGTATCACATTACCTATCGTGTGGGCTATTCCAATCTTGCTAGTATTAGCTTTCTTCTTCTCAATCTGTTCTACATCAGATGCTATTATAGGCAAATCCTTGAGCACCCTATTCCCTATAAGCTCAGTTATGGGCTTCCTCATTTTAGGTCCAATGCTCGATATAAAAAATGTATATATTTTAAAACAATATATGCCAACTTCATTTATACTTCGTCTCAGTATAACCATTGTTGTCATGTCTTATATAGCTGCCTTAGGTTTTCAATTCTTTGTAGGCTAATTTTTAGTCATTACAATTTCAGTTCTTAATGAATATAAAAGGAGATGATTCTATGAAATTAGGACTGAAGGATCGCTTTTCCATCGTGAAAGGCGCACTCTATCTCATCTTAGGTATCTGCTGTGTATACCTAATTCTGACGGGACGTTATTTGAACTATATTGCACCCCGATATGAACTACTGCTCGGCATCAGTAGCATAGCTCTCATAGTAGGTGGATTAGCAACTATCATTTGGGCTCCTTCCCGCTATTACAAGCACAATTGGCGTTCTATCGTGCCTATTATTATCCCCGTAGTTTTGCTCATTGTTCCCCCTGTCCTAGTGCCTAACACTGGTGTTCACGGCGCAGCACGGGTTAATGATGATACGAACAATTTTGACTTTACAAATGATGCTATAGGTGAGGTTATTACTGTTAATAGTGAAAGCAAAGAGCCTGGCATTTCTAAGGACAAAAAAGAAATCGTACTAAACTCCGATAACTTCTATCAAACCATCGTAAAGGTCGGCTCTAATGTAGAGCAATACAAGGACTACACTGTATATATGACAGGCTATGTAAATCGTGATGATAACACGCTAAAATCTAATGAATTTACCATCTCTCGTATGGCTATGTCTTGTTGCATCGCTGACGTAGCACCCATTGGCATGACAGCTCATAAAACAGATGGCGATAGTTTAGCTAATGAACAATGGGTTTCTATCGAAGGCAAAGTATCTACACGAGACTTCCATGGTCGTGCGCAACCATATGTAGAAGTAACCAAAATAAAAACAGCAGAACCTATTTTAGGTTATGTATATCCTTAAATAAATAATATTAAATCAATAGGCTTAATAAATCTTAAAGAGATATCATTAAGCAATCTTAAGTAGATATCATTAAACAGTCTTAAATAGATCTGTAAACAAATAAAACCGAGGCATAACGCCTCGGTTTTACTAAATATATAATAGTATTATATAAAGACTATATTATCGATGTAATTCTTTAACGATTCTTTTACCAAGAGATGCAGCAACGGCACAAAGGAAGATATCTGGACCTACTGGAATCAAGAAGCATGTAATAATAACAGCCTCTACTCCAATTGGTTTACCTAAATACAAATTCATAATGAAATATAGATAGATCATACCAAGGCCATATACAATTAATAGATTTAATATAGAACCTACTAATAATCGTTTAAAGGATAAGGTATCCATCGATTCAGCGATTCGCCCCACAACATAAGCACCAACCATAAAGCCAATCAAATAGCCAAAAGTAGGTTGCAAAATATAACCAGGACCGCCGCCAGAGGTGAAGATAGGTACGCCGATAAGGCCCAGTACAATATAAATGCCTACGCTAGCAGCGCCTAAACGACTACCTAAGACAATGCCAGCCAATGTGGTGAATAAGATCTGCAATGTAAACGGACAGTTAGGTAATGGCACCCGTATAAAAGCACCTACGGCAATCAAAGCCACAAATAGTGCAGTCATTGTTAGCTGACGGGTGGTAATGCGAGTTTGTTTCGATACGGTAGAACTCATGGTATACCTCCATTAATAAGACAATAACAAACTACTACTTACCTAAATTAAAGCACTTGTATTTTTAATTGTCAACTATATGTATTGACTTTTAGTTAACTATATAGTCTAATACCATATATACGGCAATTTCAAGTATTTTGTTTTTTTGGACTATACATTATAGTTATTATCAATCGTTCATAATAACTAAAAGATATACTCATTTTCATACAAAAAACTTTGAATTTCATTTTATATTCATATAACAACATTAAATTATACGTAAGTAGATTGAGTAAAATCTACTTTCACAAAACAGTATATAAAAGTACCTTATATTAGGAGGCATTCATCATGAAAAATGTTAAGAAAGTATCAAAGGTATTATGTGCATTTGGCGTTAGTACAGTATTATTAGCAGGTGTAGTTGGCGCAGCTAGCAACCATGCTTACAACAACAATAGCAACTGGAAAGGCGTTGGTAGCGTAGCTCCATCCGCTCAAGCTAACTATTCTGTTGATTACATGGGCGCTGTTACAGTATTCCAACAAAACTTCCCTGGCGCTACTGTAAAATCTATTTCTTACGATGCTAAACATAACCCTTACTACGAAGTAGAAGGTTACTACAACAATCGTGCAGTAGAACTTAAAGTAGACGAAGCAACTGGCCAAATCGTTGGTAAAGAAGTTAAAGGCTATGCTAAAGCTAACAAAACTATTAATGTTCAAAACATCATCATCCCTGAAGTAGCTGAAACAAAAGCTCTTGAAAAAGTTGGTTCCGACTTCCAAACTATGGAATGGTCCGTTGAACGCGAAAACGGTAAAGTTGTATACGAATTCGATATGACAACTGGTGGCGACAAAAAAGCAGAAGTAAAAGTTGACGCTACATCCGGTAAAGTATTGAGCTCCAAAGTAAAAACTACAAAATACTAAGAAGCTCTTTTCATCTAGTGAACCCCTATCCTAACCCACTAAGATGACACACTACACATATAACACACATACTATACACACAGTATCCCAATGGATACACTCTCTAACACAAACTAACACACAAACTTAGAGAGCCCTATAACTCATAAAGGGCTCTCCCAAAACCCTATCTCACACAATAGGTAAATGGTCTGTGCTCACACACCACAGACCAAACGTTACACACACTATACTCCCTTTAAAAGACCTTGGATCGTTGAATCCAAGGTCTTTTTGTGTTGTGGTACACAAAAAGACCTCCCTTTTAGGGAGGTCTCTTGTATAAGTTTTATAGGTCTGATAGTTTGTGTTCTATTTCTTAAGCGAGGTCAGAGCTCAAGAATGTCATTTGTATGTTCTAAAAGTTTGATCTATAGTATTTCCATAATGGAAGTAAGAAGTTATGCTTTATCCAAAGCTTGTGCCAAGTCTTCGATAATATCATCGATATTTTCAAGGCCAATGGATACACGGATCATATCTGGTGTTACACCAGCAGATTTTTGTTGTTCTTCGTTAAGTTGTGCATGTGTTGTAGATGCAGGATGAATAACAAGAGATTTAGCATCTGCTACGTTAGCCAAGTTGGAGAAGATTTCCAAGGAGTCCACAAGTTTAATACCTGCTTCTTTACCACCTTTTACGCCGAATGTGAATACAGCACCAACACCTTTAGGGAAGTATTTATCCGCCAAAGCTTTGTATTTGCTGTCTTCTAATTCTGGATAGCTTACCCATGCTACTTTAGGATGTTTAGTCAAGAAATCTACTACTTTACGAGCATTTTCTACGTGACGTTCTACGCGCAAGGACAATGTTTCAACGCCTTGCAAGATTTGCCATGCTGCAAGTGGTGTAATGCATGCGCCAGTATCACGAAGCAATTGAGCGCGAATTTTTACAGTGAATGGGATTGGCAAATCACCATATACTAAACCATTGTAGTGTTCATCGCCTTCGGAGAAGCCAGGGTATTTACCAGAACCTTTATAATCGAATTTACCAGATTCTACTACTACACCAGCCAATGTTGTACCATGACCACCAAGGTATTTAGTAGCAGAATGTACAACTACGTCAGCACCATGTTCTAATGGACGGAACAAGTATGGAGATGCAAATGTGTTATCTACGATTAAGATGATATTATGTTTATGTGCAATATCAGCTACTGCTTGTACATCAACAAGGTTAATACCAGGGTTACCAATGGACTCGATATAAACAGCTTTAGTGTTTTCATCAATAGCTGCTTCGAATTCTTCCAAATTATCTGGATTTACGAATTTAGTGTGAATACCCAAACGTGGCAATGTAGCAGTGAACAAGTTATAAGTACCACCGTACAATGTAGAAGCCGCTACGATATTATCACCAGCACTTGCTACATTCAAAATGGAATATGTAATCGCAGCAGAACCAGATGCTACAGCGATACCACCAGCACCACCTTCAAGTTGAGCTACGCGAGCATCCAACACATCTGTAGTAGGATTGCCAAGGCGGGAATAAATACCACCAGGATTAGTCAAGGCAAAACGACCAGCTGCTTCTTCTGCATCTTTAAATACGAAAGATGTAGTTTGGTAAATAGGCACTGCACGAGAACCTGTTGGATCTACTGTATGGCCAGCATGTAATTGTAATGTTTCAAATCTGTATTGTTTGCTCATTATAACAACTCCTTTATATTAACTGTGAATTGAGTTCATTCTTTATACCTAGTATACTACTATGTTTTAAAAATTATGTCTACTATTAATTTATTTGGTTATCCATAACTTAAAGCTATATCCAATATATCTATACAAACCAAAAATCGATATTCTGCAAAACTGCAAAGCGAGCTCAATTGATAACAAATAAAAATCCCCTGATTACTTTCTTATATCATCTCACACTAGAGATTTCAGCAGTAATCAGGGGGCTTTCTCGTAACGATAATTTAGATATAAGCACCTAAGTTCTTATCACGTTCAAATTTCATTTTTTGGATTTGTTCAATGATATATGGTGTTTCTTGGTAAACATAATAATTTAACCAGTTTGTAAATAACAACGTACTTACAGAACGCCAGCGTACGATTGGACGTTGTTTTGGATCGTCGTTAGGGAAATAATTTTCAGGAACAGCAATGTCCAGTCCCTTTTTGATATCCCGTTCATATTCACGATTGAGTGTATCCCAATCGTATTCCGCATGACCAAAGACAAAGATATGTTTATTATCTAAGCTACGAACGATAGCGGCTCCTGTTGGCTCAGAGCCGGCCAATAATTCCAAATCGCGATTTTCCTTAATTTGTTGTAAGGAAACTGTGGTATGACGGGAATGTGGCATCCAGAACTTTTCATCAAAGCCACGCAAGAGCACAGGACGATCATTATAGATATCATGTTCGTATACGCCAAATAACTTCTCTTCCATAATGGATTTATTAATACCAAAATGGTGATACAAACCAGCTTGAGCACCCCAACAGATATAGAACGTAGAACATACATGCTCTTCGCTCCAATTCATGATTTCTACTAGTTCAGGCCAATAATCTACCTCTTCAAAAGGCATTAACTCTACAGGAGCCCCTGTAATAATCATGCCGTCAAAGAACTGGTCTTTGACCTCATCAAAGGTACGGTAAAAAGTTTCTAAATACTGCTCATCTGTATTTTTTGCTTTTCGAGATGCAGTATGTATCAAGGTTAAATTAACTTGTAACGGGCTATTACTAAGAGCACGTAAAATTTGAGTCTCTGTAATCTCTTTAGTAGGCATCAAATTGATTAACAGAATATTCAAAGGTCGGATTTGTTGATTTTCCGCCCGTTCTGTATCCATCACGAAAATATTCTCTTGAGCTAATTTCGTAATGGCCGGTAAATTTTTTATTACTTTAATAGGCATATTATCACCTCTATACACTAAACAATTTGATAACCTAATCTAAAAAAATAACTAATTTAGTTAAAACCCTCTAGCCTCGTAGGCACGGCGCCAAGCTTCAAGGCCTTCTTCCAATATTTTACGAGGACACGCTACATTGATACGTTCAAAGTCTTCCCCATCAACACCAAACATGGAACCAGTATCAAGCCACAATTTAGCTTCATTGATAATCCATTCATCGCGTTCTTTAGGGCTTAATGGCAACTTAGAGCAATCTAACCACATAAGATATGTGCCTTCCGGACGATACACGTGAATTTTCGGCATATATTTTGCTACATAGTCGATGGTGAACTGAATATTATCTTGAATATATTCTTTTAACTCGTCGAGCCAAGGTGCCCCCACTTTGTAGGCCCCTTCACAACCAACGATGCCCATCGTATTTAACTGACTATAGCCAGCGCGGTCAATTTCTTTAATAAAACGACGACGTAAGGAATCATTAGGAATGAAAATATTACTTACTTGTAAACCTGCAATATTGAAGGTCTTGCTCGGTGCAGTACATACAATACAATGCTCTGCGTAGCTTTCACCAAGATCAGCAAAGACCTTGTGCGTATGACCTTTCCAAACAAAATCAGCGTGGATTTCATCGCTCACGATGAGTACATTATGTTTAATGCAAATATCGCCAAGACGTTTTAACTCATCCTCAGTCCACACACGGCCTACTGGATTGTGGGGATTACATAAAAGGAATAATGTTACATTCTCCTCAACGATAGCACGTTCAATGCCCTCAAAATCAATGGTATACTTCTCTTCGCCTTTGATTAATGGCACATTGATGAGCCGACGGTCATTATCATCGATAACCATGCTAAATGGATAGTACACCGGTTGATTGATGAGTACACCTTCACCTTCCTTGGTGAAAGCACGAACAGCCATGGCCAACGCAAAGACAATACCTGGTGTTTTAACGAGCCATTTTCGGTCTGGCGTCCAGTTAAAGCGCGTAGTAAACCAATTTTGTAACACTTCAAAGTATTCATCATCGGATTCGGTATAACCAAATACGCCATGGTTCACACGGTCCAATAAGATTTGCTTTAACTCTGGTGGAATTTCAAAATCCATGTCCGCTACCCAGAATGGTAACACATCGGCTGGTTTACCGCGCTTTACAGCAAAATCGTATTTCAAGGATTTTGTGTGAGTTCTATCTAAAATTTGATCAAAATTATATTGTCCCATAGGAACTCCTTTATTTATTGAAAGCTTGTTCCAAGTCTGCAATCAAGTCTTCTGTATCTTCAATGCCTACAGATAAACGCAATAAGCGACGTGTAATACCTTTGCGCTCTGCATCTTCAGGTTTTAAATCCGGATGTGTTTGCGTTACAGGGTATGTCAACAAGGACTCTGTACCACCAAGACTTTCAGCAAATTGAATAAGCTCAATACCTTCTAATACTGTTTTAGCAGTTTCTTCGCTATCTACTTCAAAGGACAACATACCGCCAAATCCCGTAGTTTGAGCTTTATTGATTTCATAGCCTGGATGTTCTGGAAGGCCTGGGAATAATACTTTAGTAACCTTAGGTTGTTTTTTGAGCCATTCCGCAAGAGCAATGGCATTCTTTTGGTGTTGCTCCATACGAAGGGCCAATGTTTTAACACCGCGGATAACGAGCCAACTATCCATTGCAGATAAGCAAGCCCCTACAGTTTTGTAAGTTAAACGCAATTTAGCAGCCAATTCCTCGTCGTTCACAATAGTAAAACCAGAAATTACATCATGATGACCACCGATAAACTTTGTACCGCTATGTACAACAATATCTGCACCCAACGTTAAAGGTTTTTGGAAATATGGGCTCAAGAATGTATTGTCGATAATCACTAGTGCATTACGCTCATGAGCTAACGCGCAGAGAGCACGAATATCAGTAATCTCCATCATAGGATTTGTTGGTGTTTCAATATATACAGCCTTTGTATTTGGTTTGAAAGCTGCTTTCACCGCATCAAGATCAGATGTGCCTACATAGGTAAACTCGATACCATTTTGTTCGTAAATATTTGTGAACATACGGATAGAGCCACCATATAAGTCATCGCCCAAAATAATGTGATCTCCAGGGGAGAATAGATGGAATACTGCATCCACTGCTGCCATACCAGAGGAGAATGCCAATGCATCTTTACCATCTTCAAGACCTGCAATTAATTGTTCCAAGCGGTCGCGCGTCGGATTAGACTCACGCGTATATTGATAACCTGTTGTATCACCCAACTTTGGATGGGAAAATGTACTAGACATATAAATTGCAGGGGAAATTGCACCAGTGCTATCTGGTCTACCGCTGCCATGAACGCATTTTGTATTAAATTTCATTCCATTCAACTCCTCATATTTGTATACAATATGTTAATTATAAAAGTAGACAATGACTAAGGTCAACAAAAATGGGCACTCATACTGCATGAGTGCCCTTAAAAAGTCATATCTATTTTGAATGGCTTGCCATAACTATAAGTTAAGTTAGACTAATTTTTAGTACGTTTTGTAATAAGTAGAGCCAAAATAATACCCAAAGAAGATGTTACCAATTGAGGCCAACTAGATACAAATAACATAGTATTTACAATCTTCGGTGGGAATTGGAACAAAGAAAAGAACAAGGAATACCCACCAAAAAGAACACCTGCTTTTACCAAGGCAGCCACGATGATAAGCAAAGCCTTAGGTTTATGTTGTAACCAATGGGCTACGAATACATAGGCTGTCGTGCCTAGGGCGGTAATCAAGATAAACGGTGGCAACGGCAACATGCCTTGTAAATGCGCCACCACTGGTGCTATCCAAGCAATAACGAGACCATTTTTCCAACCATAGCGCCATGTGGCAAGTACAAATGTAGCAGATGTAATAGAACCGATGAGGAACATACTCACCTGGTTAGGAATAAATGGGAAAATGAGGCGCAAGCTTTGCGCCAATAAGGCTACGGCCAATAATAGGCCTGTGCCCGTAATAGACTTTGTAGACATAAGAACCTCCTACTATACGATATAGATTTTACAAGAGGTACCTACCTCAGATTTAAAATTAAGCCTCTACAAAATATAGACGCGCTCGATCATACACCCAATTATATACATATGTATATCCTAAGATAACCAATGTCATCGTTATATCTGCCATAAAAGCCATCCAAAAGGTCATATGCATCATATACATAATAATCGGTACCGTTGCAATCATAAATAAGCCTTCAAATAACACAGCATGAACCGTGCGAATAATTGGGCCTCGCTCTAATCGATCACCTGGTACTAGTTTATCAAAAATCCAGTTAAACACAAAATTCCAAACCATAGCTAGTAAGGAAAAAATAACCATTAATACAAAAGGCTGTCCCTCATGCGGAACAAACTGCATTACCAAACAACCGATTAAAATACAACCAAGCTCATACAAAATCGACTGTACCACACGCTCTGAAGCAGACATAACAAACACCTCCATCAGAAACTAGACAAGAAATTTACTATCACTCTACTATTATATTTATTTTTTTAGATTTGTCGAGTTTTGTGGAGTATTGCCATTTCAGGATAAAAAAGCCACATTGTATCTACTAAGCGACTTGCCCTCTTGAAGTGAGCCATGCCATTTTAAGATAAAAAAAGCCGCCATATGTCTGTCCAGCGACTTACAGCGAATGGAGCGCAGAGAGACATATGGCGGCGGAAAGCCTATCCTAAAAGTGGCATTACGAACTGAATCCATGGAATCCCCACCACGATAAAGA
>OBRO01000210.1_pt1 | contig 11965 bp, 3 predicted proteins | sample 1475671 | NCBI WGS metagenome assembly OBRO01 (sample SAMEA3360694, study PRJEB22359) | human gut metagenome | biome: ENVO:urban biome; feature: ENVO:human-associated habitat; material: ENVO:feces | place: Bangladesh | collected 2011
AAAAATGCTAAAGGTGAACCAACAATTGAACGCGTTCGTGTTAATAAAAAATAAGGATACTATTAGTTTATAGTGTTCACACAACTTAATAAGTAGCTACTATGCCATACCTCAACTCCACCCCGAGGTCGCATAGTAGTGAATATAAAAAGCGTAACTGATGAGACGGCACTCTTATCAGTTACGCTTTTATTATGTGTAGATATAAATATGAATCAATATATCAATCTATATCTGTATTTTATTTAGATTTATATTTATATTTATATAAAGTTATATCTATTGTCTGAAGTATCCCAAAGCAGTGATATGTTGAATTGATTCGTCTAAATATTGTTCACTAGGCACCGTAAATGTTTCACCATTTCGAGTACGTGTAATCGTTAGTGTTTCATCTAGAATTGCAATTAGCTCTGCTCGAGAGATTGGTTTTGCCATTTGCTTCATTACATATAGTAAGCCTTCATCTACACTAGCGTCCTCTTGGTTAAACATATTACCTAACGTCATGTACTGTTTGCCATTACCTTCAATTAGTGTGGAAACATAATTAATAAATCGCTCAGGAATATAGCTCACATTTTCTACAAATGGTAAGCATTCATAATTCTCACCATATACATTGAGGTGGTTGAGGATAGAGAGGTGGAATAGGCGCACATATAGCTTATTCATATCAAAGGTTTCGTTTGGATAATGTTCTTCTATATATTTTTGAATATCCTTTATAGTAAATAGTTGTTTTGTATTCATAAAATACTTGATAGTTTGATGTAAAGGATCTGTCCAACCATTTGGTGTACCAAGTCTATCTTCTGTAAGCCCGCAATAGTAAATGCTTTCAAGAATATCTTTCTCTACTGTTTCATTACGTACGATTGCATCTGCATTGCATTGTTTAGTTAATAAGGCCATGCGGAATTGTGTATCGTAAACAAAATCGTAGTATTGCTCTTTGGCCTTGTAATCATTGTTAGAGAGGACCTTAATATTATCTACGATGCTGTCATCTAACCAAGTAATAAAAGATTTTTCTAATCGTGCATCACCTATATATACGCAGCCTTGATGCTCTGCACGCTCAATAAATTGAGCCACATAAACAGGATCATTAAAGGTTTCTAAATATTCATGGGCTACATAATAGTTATTGGATTGCAACACGCGATTGATATTATCGATTTTATAACCAGACTGTTTTTGAATTTCATCGTCCATCTTCATGGTTTCCGCAATTAGCTTTAGCACATTCTTTGTGTAAATCGTACGTTCTTGCAAGCTATCTTTTTTAGCCTGTGTTTCAGAATAGAGCATAATATCGCGAATTTGTTCTAATCGTTTCCAACCAGGATATGTATTGTACGATACATAGGCGATGCCGCGGTCTGATAAATTGCGATTACAAATGGATAAGATTTTATCTTTTACAATATCTGGCACCCAAGACCAGATGCCATGGACGATGATGTAATCGAAGGTGCCGAAATCATCATCAATGTCCATAATATCCTTTTCTAGCAGTGTGATATTAGTGAGACCGATAGATTTGATTAACTCGTTACCATGCTTAATTTGGACAGGGGATAGGTCGATGCCTGTGAAAGTTGCTTCTGGATTGTACAGCGCTTGAGGAATGATATTACCACCACAAGAGGAGCCAAGCTCGAGGACGCGGGCACCCTTAATTGGCGCTGGATTGAGACCGTATAGACGTGCTTTGGCGATTAAAGAGTTAATAGCACAATTAGAAAATGCTTTTGATACATAAAGAAAATCATCGTAAGAGTCCTTCAATGCATCAATCTCTTCTTGATCTGTAGACTTTTGATGCGGTGGAGCACTAATTATGTGTTGTGATTCATTATGATTGTTTTCTTTATTTTCTTTATATACTTCATTAGAAGTGTTTTTTGATGGCTCTTTAGTTTGTGTATCCATAATGAGTCCTTTCTTATTCTTTATGGGTAAATACCAACTTATATCTATAACTATATCTATATCTATATGAACTACCTGTTTATACAGTTTCTAAAATGGTTAGTATCATCTCCTATGAGATGACCCAATTATACCGCATTATGATTTAGTATATCATAATTTTTATCAAAATCGGCCGAAAAATTCATAGTTATTTCATTTGTGAGTTTGTATATGAAAAAAATATGAAAGTACCTTTAAAAGGTTGTTAGATTATTATATTTATATTTTTCTATGATCCATATTTTATAGATAATATATAAATAGATGCCAAAATCGAGAAAAATCAATTAGATTAAATCAATTAATCGTTTATTTATAACTTACATTAATGTGATTATCGAAAAAACTAGTACTGCATAGAGAAAAATAGATTATATTTTATAAAATACGTATAAAACACCGAAAAAATGAGTAAAAAAACACTCATATATTAAATTTTGTTTAACAAAATAAAGGTTATGACAACAAACTTTGCTGTTTATGATAAAAACATGAAGAAAACTATTTACAACATTTTCGATATATGATATTCTGTTCATGACACAAAATGAAAGAAATATGAAAGATACTCAGAAAGGCGTAAAGGTATGGGAAATTTAGGCTTTTCCTTCTTTTGTATTTAAATGATTTAATTATAAGGATTGTAATTGTGTCTAGTTAAGAAAGGGGTTCATAGTAATATGAATAAAATCTTTAAAGTTGTTTGGAGCAAAACTAAAGAGTGCTACGTAGTAGTTTCCGAAGTTGCAAAAAACAATGGTGGTAAGAAAAAAGCTCTTGCTAGCGTATTAGCTGGTTTGGCTATGGTAGCTGCTACAGCAGGTACACCTGTACAAGCGAACGTTAATACTGGGGGTAGTGCCGTTAATATCTCTCCTGATGCTTATAATAGTTCTAATACTACTGGAAGAAACTCTGTAGTAGTTGGTTATCAGAATAAGACTGATAATGAAGATGGTACGCTTGCCTATGGTGCTAATAATACTGCTTATGGTAATAGTGCATTTGCCATTGGTAATAATAACGTAGCTAAGGGTGGTAATGCCTATGCAATGGGTAATACTGCAGAAGCTTTAGGTACAGCTACAATTGCATTTGGTAACCTAGCAAAAGCTAAAGCAGATTATGGCGTAGCAATCGGTTCTGGTGCAGAAGCAACTGCTAATAATGCAGTAGCTGTAGGTCGTGTGAATAAAGCAACAAACGCTTCCGCTGTAGCTCTTGGTGTTAATAACAAAGCAAATGGTCAAGATTCTACTGCAGTAGGTTCTACTAATACTGTAAATGGTGATCAATCCTCCGCATTTGGTCGTGAAAACGTAATTGACGGCGCTTCCGTAGCTGGTGCTACAGCTGTTGGTTACAAAAATAAAGCGTCCGGTGACCGTGCTATTGCAATTGGTGAGTCTAATGATTCCCAAAAAGAAGATACAATCACAATGGGTTATAGCAATACTGCATCCGTTGGTGGTGGTATCGCTATCGGTCAAAACAACGTTGCCAATTCTGGTGGCAATGCAGGCAATACAATGATCGCTATCGGTCGTGAAAATGAAGCAACCGCTCTAGATACAGTAGCAATTGGTCGTAAGACTAAAGCGACTGCAAATACTTCTGTTGCTCTTGGTGCTCGTTCCGAAGCGACAGGTGCTGGTTCTGTTGCAATCGGTGGCAATGGTGATGGTTACAAAACTACATCTAATGGTTTAGGCGCAACTGCTTTAGGTATGCAAGCTAAAGCTGATGGTACTGCTGCAACTGCAGTAGGTGGTGTGTCTGAAGCAACAGCTAATGGTGCAGCTGCATTTGGCCAAGGCGCGAAAGCAACTGCAGTTCAAGCAACAGCTTTAGGTTATAAATCTGAGGCATCTGTAAAAGATGGTGTTGCTCTTGGTTCTACATCTAAAGCAACTGTAGATAAAGGCGTTAAAGGTTTCAACCCTGCTGAAGATCGTACAAATAAATATGCTGGTTTAGCTGGTACTGCACAAACATCCACATTGGCAGCTGTTTCCGTAGGTGATGGTGCTACTGCAACTCGTCAAATTACAGGTCTTGCTGCAGGTACTAATGATACTGATGCAGTTAACGTAGCTCAATTAAGAAGCGTTAACTTGAAATACGCTGGTAACACTGGTAATGGTGATGTATTGTTAGATAACGGTACATTAACAGTTAAAGGTGAAGGTCTTATCTCTACAGAAGCTGATGCTAATGCTATCAAGTTAAAACTTAAAGAAGGCGACACAATCACTGATACTAACGGTAAAGCTGTACCTCCTACTACCAATGGTGTAGCAACTACTGATAATGTAGCACAAGCTATTAACCGTTCTGGTTGGAATGTAACTTCCGCTAACAATGGTGGTACTACAAACGGCACAACTTCTGAAAAAGTAAGCCCTGGCGATACTGTTACTTTCAAAGCTGGTAAAAACATTGTATTAGACCAAGCTGGTAAACAATTCACATACTCCTTGAACAAGGACGTTGACTTAACTAAAGATGGTTCCTTAACAATTGGTGATACTAAAGTTAACAACGATGGTTTAACAATCACTGGTGGTCCATCTGTTACTAAAACTGGTATCGACGCTGGTAATAAAAACATTACTAATGTAAAAGCTGGTGAAAACGATACTGACGCAGTTAACGTAAAACAATTAAAAGACGCTAAAACTAAACTTGTAGATGGTAAAAATACTACTGTTGAAGGTGATGGATCCACAGCTACTCCTTATAAAGTAAATGTGGAAGGCGACTTGAAAGGTATTACATCCATTTCCAATGCTGACGGTGGTCCTAAAATGACAATTGGTGGCAACTCCATCAACATCACTGGCGGCCCACTTAACATGGGTGGTAGCAAAATCACTAATGTAGCTCCTGGTACAGATGATACTGATGCAGTTAACTACAGCCAAATTAAAGGTTTAAGAACTGAAGTTAAAGCTGGTACTAATGTAACTGTAGATAAAACTCAAGGTACAGATGGCCATGATATCTACACTGTAAATGCAACTGCTACTGGTGGCACAGCTTCTAGCTGGAACATTAAATCCTCTGCTACAGACGGTAAAAACAACGGTATTACAACTGCAACAAACATTTCTGATGCTAAAACTGTAGAAATGCAAGCAGGTAAAAACTTAACTGTGAAACAAGCAGATACAGCTAACGGCGCTTCTGTTGAATTCGCATTGGATAAAGATGTTGATTTAACTAATAATGGTTCCTTAACAATTGGTGATACTGTAATCAACAAAGATGGTATGACTATCACTGGTGGCCCATCCGTTACAAAAACTGGTATCGACGCTGGTAATAAAAACATTACTAATGTAAAAGCTGGTGAAAACGATACTGACGCAGTTAACGTAAAACAATTAAAAGACGCTAAAACTAAACTTGTAGATGGTAAAAATACTACTGTTGAAGGTGATGGATCCACAGCTACTCCTTATAAAGTAAATGTGGAAGGCGACTTGAAAGGTATTACATCCATTTCCAATGCTGACGGTGGTCCTAAAATGACAATTGGTGGCAACTCCATCAACATCACTGGCGGCCCACTTAACATGGGTGGTAGCAAAATCACTAATGTAGCTCCTGGTACAGATGATACTGATGCAGTTAACGTAAAACAATTAAAAGCTGCTAAGACAGAAGTTAAAGCTGGTGCAGGCGTAACTGTAGCTAAATCTCAAGGTGCTGAAGGTCAAGACATCTACACAGTAAGCTCCACTGGTGCTACTGGTAACACAGATCCTTCTAAAGTTGAAGCTGGTAAAAATACTACTGTAACAGGTGATGGTACAGCAGCTACTCCTTATAAAGTAAATGTAGAAGGCGACTTGGCTGATATCTCCTCCATCACAAATGGTGCTGGTTCTGGTAAAATCTCCTTCGCTGGTGATCAAGTTGTAAAAGTTGAAGGTGACAACCCTATTTCCTTAGATGGTAAAGGTGGTTATGTAACTGGCTTACAAAACAAAGATTGGGATATTACTAACCCAACTTTTGTTTCTGGTCGTGCAGCAACTGAAGACCAATTGAAAAAAGTAAGCGATGGCTTCAACAACACAATTAAATTAGCAGGTAACACTGGTAACACAGATACTCAAAAATTCAATAAAACTGGTGGTTTGAGCTTCGGTGTTGTGGGTGCTAACAACGGTGAATACATCAAAACAACTGCTTCTGGTACAGATGTAGTAGCTGATTTGTCCGATGACGCTAAAACTAAATTAAATAAAACATATACAGTATCCTCTGGTTCCACTAATGTAACTGTAACTCCAACAACTGTTGGCGATAACACAGATTTCAAAATTAGTGTAACTAATACTTCTTCTGTACCTGGCGGTGCTTCCTCTACTGAAAGCGTAGTTAAAAAAGCTGCTGCAGCTGGCGATACTAACATGGCTGACATTGCTGTTGAAAACGGTAAAAACCCTGGCGCTCCAGATGCTCAATACTCCGTTAATGTTTCCCGTAACGCAGTTAAAGATGCAGCTCGTGAAGCAGTAACAGTTAACAACGGTGGTACAACTACTGGTGGTAACTACACAGCTAATGCAGATAACCCTATCACTGTAACACCTAAAGAAGATGCAGCTAACCACAAAACTACATACGAAGTAACATTCGATGGTGAAAAAGCAGCTAAACAAATTCCTTTGACTTACAAAGCTAATGGTACTGGTGACCAAACAGTTAAATTGGACAAAGGTTTGAACTTCACTAACGGTTCCAACACAACAGCTTCTGTAGCTGCTGATGGCGTAGTTAAATACGACTTGAACAAAGACGTTGACTTAACTAATGGTGGTTCCTTAACAATTGGTGATACTAAAATTAACAACGGTGGTTTGACTATCACTGGTGGTCCATCCATTACTAAAAATGGTATTGACGCTGGTAACAAAACTATCACTAATGTAGCTCCTGCAGTTAATGGTACTGACGCTGTTAACTACGATCAATTGAAAGCAGCTCGTACAGTTGTTACTTCTAAAGATAATTCTGTAACAGTTAACAAAACAACAAATGGCGATCAAGTAACATATGACTTACATGTAAATGCAGCTGCTGGCACAGCATCTACTTGGAACTTGAAATCTGGTGCAGTTTCTGCTACAGAAGGTACACATTCTGGTGACACAGATCAAAACATTGCAGACGGTAAATCCGTTACAATGCAAGCTGGTAAAAACTTAACTGTTACTCAAACTAACGACGGTGCAGGTAATACAGAAGTTGCATACGCTCTTGATAAAGACCTTAAAGATCTTGATAGCGTAACAACTAAAGAAGTTAAACTTGGCGACAAAAACGACAATATCTCCATTAAGAAAGATGGCGACCGCATTACATACACTAATGACGGTGGTACAACTACTAAAACTGTAGCTACTCTTGAAGATGAAAAACACATCAAACCAGGTAGCTATGCTGTAGACAATAAAGGCGACGTAACAATGACTTACGTTGACGGTAAAGGTCAAGATGTACCAAATGATAAAGTAGTTCTTACTGGCATTGCTAAAAACGATCTTTCCAACATCACAGATGACGGTAAGAAAGTAATCACTGGTCTTGGTTCCATTGTTAAAGGTGGCGAAAATGTTAACGTAACTGAAGCATCTGATGCTACTACAGGCCAAAAAACTTACACTGTAAATGCTGTAACTCCAGCTGTTTACACTAAAGCTGATGGCACTAAAGTATACAAAATTGTAGATCCTACAACAGGTGCTGTTACATACAATACAAAACCAGATGGTTCAGGTACTGCTGTTCCTGCAAATGATGTTATCGTATCTTTCGAAGATTCTAATGGTAACACAACTGGTGGTAACACAATCATCAACAACGTTGGTTCTGCTATCGACAAAACTGGTACAGCTACTGGTGATACATTCTTAACTAAACTTGATAATGCAGCTACTGCAACTCCAAATGCAGCAGTAAACGTTAAAGACCTTAAATCTACATCCGATGCTATTATCGGTAAAGAGCTTCACATCGCTCCTACAGCAGTTAAAGCTGGTAGCACTGAAGCTAAAGGCGGTGTAGTTGACGGTACTGAAAACGTATACAAATACGATGCAGCTACTAAGAAAGTTACATTGACTTATAATGATGGCAACGGTAATGCCGTAACTGATACTAAAGCAGTTATCGACTTCTCCGACTTGAACATCCCAACTCCTGCAGCAGCTTATAGCTTCAAAACAAATGCAGCTGGTAACATTGACGGTAACTCTACTGAAACTGAAGTAGCAAGCGGTAAAACTGTAAACTTTGGCGCAGGCAAAAACTTGACTGTAAAACAAGAAATCGGTACTGATGGTAGCCATACTTACACTTATGCATTGGATAAAGAATTAACTAACCTTGATAAAGTAGTTGTTAATGGTAAAGATGGTCAACCTGGTAAAGACGGCGTAACTATTACTGGTCCTCAAGGCGCAGCTGGTACAGATGGTAACAACGGTAAAGTTGGTATCTCTGGTAAAGACGGTAAAGACGCAGTTTCTATCTCTGGTAAAGATGGTGTAGGTCACATTGGCTTGACTGGCCCTGCTGGTAAAGATGGTAAAAATGCAACTGCTGACATCACTGTAAAAGATGGTGTTCCAGGTGTTGACGGCCAACCTGGTGAAACTATGACTCGTATCGTATACCAAGACAAAGATGGTAACGAACACGAAGTAGCAACTCACGATGATGGTATGAAGTTCGCTGGTGACGATGGTCAAACTGATGCAACTAAAGTTATTAAGAAACATCTTAACAACGTAGTTGATATTGTTGGTGGTGCTGATAAAGCTAAATTGACTGATAACAACATCGGTGTAAATAATGACAATGGCAAATTGAAAGTTCAATTGTCTAAAGACCTTGATCTTACTAAAGATGGTTCCGTGAAAATTGGCGATACTAAAGTTAACAACGATGGCTTGACTATCACTGGTGGCCCATCTGTAACTAAGACTGGTATTGACGCTGGTGATAAGAAAATCACAGGTGTTAAAGCTGGTGAAGACGATACAGATGCTGTAAACGTTAAACAATTGAAAGATAACGCTACAACTGTTACATCTTCTGATAACTCTATCTCCGTAACAGACACTAACACTGATCCTGCTAAAGGTCATGCATATGACATCAAGATCAATAACCAAGGTGTTGTAAACAATGCTCAAACTCCAGTGGTATACACTAAAGAAGACGGCACTAAAGTTTACAAACAACCTAATGGTACTTTCACAACAAACGTTGACGGTACTGGTGATGTAGTTCCTGCAAACCAAGTTATCGCATCTATGAACAGTGCTGGTAACTCCTCTACTGAACCTACTAAGTTGAACAATGTTGGTTCTTCCATTGCTGACAAAGCTGGCGATACTTACTTAGATAAGATCAATAACGCTGCTGCTGACAACAATGCTAAGAACGGTGCTGTAAATGTAACAGACCTTAAAAACACTGCTGATGCAATCGGCAACAAAGGCTTGAACTTCGGTACACAATCTACTGGTGCTAATAGTGAAATCCATAAAAACTTGGGTGAAAAACTTGAAATCGTAGGCGAAGGTACTAAAGATGATGATAACTACAGCGCATCCAACATCAAAACTATGACTAAAGATGGTAAAGTTGTAATTGGTCTTGATAAAGATCTTAACGGCTTGAACTCCATTGGCGTTCCTGGTAAAAATGGCGTAGCTGGTAAAGATGGTGTATCCATCTCTGGTAAAGACGGTGCTAACGGTATCGACGGCAAAGTTTCCATCGGCAAAGACGGTAAAGACGCTGTATCCATCGCTGGTAAAGACGGTGTAGGTCATATTGGCTTGACTGGTCCTAAAGGTGCTGACGGTAGCAATGGTAAATCCGTTGATATCTCCACTAACGATGGTAAACAAACATTAGTGAACCCAGAAGCTGGCACTGATAAATCTCAACGTATCGTTTACACTCCACAAGATAAAGACGGCAACCCTATTAAAGGTAAAGACGGCAAAGATATCGTACGTGAAGTGGCAACTATGGATGATGGCTTGAAATTCACTGGTAACAACACTAGCACTGAAAACAAACATGCGTTGAATACGCTTGTTAAAGTTCAAGGCGAAGGCGTAACTGAAGCTCAATCCAATGCATTCCAATCCGCTGCTGGTAACATCAACGTAGTAGCTGATGGTAACGATACATTAACTGTTAAATTGAACAAAGACCTTAAAGGTATCAACTCTATCAGAAATAGTGAAAATGGCCCTGCATTGAACTTCAACGCTGGTGACGTTTCCTTGACTAATGGTAACTTCAACATGGGTGGTAACAAAATTACTAACCTTGGTAAAGGTACTGATGATACAGATGCGGTTAACTTGAAACAATTGAAAGATTCCCGTACAATCGTTAAATCTACTGATGGTTCCGTAGGTGTTCGTGAATCTGAAAGTGCTGATGGCGCTAAAGTATACGACTTATCTACTGGTGCAAGCCCTCGTTTCGATGAGTTAACTGATGAAATCGGTCGCGTAGGTGCACAAGGCGCAGCTCTTGCAGCATTGAAACCTATCCAATACGATCCATTAGAACCAACTCAAATCATGGCTGGTTATGGTAACTACCGTGGTAACTCCGCTATTGCAATGGGCGTTGCTCATTACAAAAACGAGTCCACATTGATGCATGCTGGCGTATCCTGGGCTGGTGGTTCCCGTCACATGATGGCAAACGCTGGTGTAACTTGGAAAGTTGGTAACCGTGATAGCGAAGCTGCTGTAGCAGATCGTTACCGCAAAGGCCCTATCAGCTCTGCTTATGCAATGCAACAAGAAATGGCTTCCGTTAAAGCACAAAACGCTGGATTAAAAACAGAAGTATCTGATTTGAAAGCTGAAAACGAACAAATGAAAGCTCAAATTGCTGCTATGATGGCAAAACTTGGTATGTAATCATTTGTGAGTGTAAGAACTGAATAAACAAAGGAAGGTATGCGCTACCTAGCGTAGCGCTTACCTCTCCCTATTGTTTGTAAAAATAATGCTTTTAAATATGAACGTGAAACGCGTGAGAGATACTTTCACCATAATCTAACGATAGAAAAGAGGAATATAGAATGAAAAAATCTACATTACTTGCTTGTGCAGCGGCTCTTGTTATTTCTACAGGCGTTGTAGGTGCACAATCCGCTCCAACATATGACGATAATTTGATTTTACGTAACCCAGTATCTGCTCCAGCATTGGGCAATGTAGTATTGGTACCTGTGGCTAGTCCACAAACAGTGTCTGCTGTTCATGACTATGTAAAAGCTTGGCAAAATGCGGAAATCAACATCGCAAAAGCTAAAGTGAAATACGAAAACCATGAACGTATGACAAAAGCTGAAAAAATCTGGTTACATTCCTATGACAAACACAACTATGCTGACTACTTCCGTACACATTCCATCGGTCGTGTACATGGTCAAGAAGTGTTCTTGAACTGGAATGGTGAAAACCGTAATAAAAACGAATACGAATATTTCGAAATGCCTAAATACAATGAAAAAGATGGCTTCACTAACAGCTATGGTTACAATGTATTGCGCGGCATGACAGATCGTATTAACGAAATCATCCAAAAACAAAAAGAAGTTGGCGGTCCTATGACTGACGACGAAGCACAAGCATTAGAAGATGCTATTTTGGATGTAATGGCTAAAGACCAAGAAAACGTTTCTAACGAAGAACTTCGTCACTACATGAACGAAACAATTTGGTTTGCAGCTAAACAAACTGTAAAAAATAAAGCAAGTGAAGAACCTACTGTTCAAGATGAACACACTGTAGATCTTCGCGAAGCGATCAATCGTCCAGCTAACCAAGAAACTAAAAAAGTAGACTTGCGTGCTGCGATTCAATAATAAGGTTGTAAATTTAACTATAAATCATTAACACACTGAGAGCTCGGCATAAACGATATA
>OBRO01000214.1_pt1 | contig 11709 bp, 7 predicted proteins | sample 1475671 | NCBI WGS metagenome assembly OBRO01 (sample SAMEA3360694, study PRJEB22359) | human gut metagenome | biome: ENVO:urban biome; feature: ENVO:human-associated habitat; material: ENVO:feces | place: Bangladesh | collected 2011
GCCATTTCCATATCGCCTTTTTCAATAGCAATACTATAGGGACGCATACCATCCTTTTCCGTAATGGTTACATCAGCACCATGTTCTACCAAATATTTACACATCAGTAAATCCACATACCGAGCTGCTACACATAGTGGGGTTGGCTTAAATGGATACACAGAATCAGGCTTGTTGTAATTAATATCCACACCATTATTAATAAAGAAATCTAAGACCTCATAATTTTTATCTGTAATGCCATTTCTGAAAGCTTTACCACCATATTTCTGTACTGTATGGCCTAAGTCATGAATCAGTTGTAAGTTCTCATATTTCTTGCCATATAAGGCAGCTTGAAAGGCATCTACGTTCACACAGTTCAAAGCATGAATGTTAGCACCATGAGCCACAACATAGTCTATAATCTCTTGATTACCATACCGAACAGCTAACAAGAAACTTGGATTTTCTTCATCATTTAGATTCGCGCCTTGCTCAACTAGCCATTGAACACTTGGCAAACAGTTCATCACTAACGCTAATTGTAGAGGTGAATACTCACTATATTTACCAATTTGTATAGGTTCATCTATATCCCAACCACTATTTAATGTGCTTTCAAGAGCGGTAATATTTCCATTTATAATATCTGTTACTAACTTCGGTACAGATTCAAAACTGCCTAAGTCCTTAAGATGTATCATATGTGTCTCTCCCTTATAATACGACCTTATATGTATACTGATGATTCATAGTTTAATTATACTAAATTTATTGTAACTTTTGATATAGAAAAAGCCTCTTACCGAAGTAAGAGACCTTTCAACAAATTTTCAATTAAATGGAACGCCATTATGACATAGGTTTCTTTATTATACGTATATATGGGTCATCATTATTGAATCAAGAATTATATAGTAGGCATATACTTTTCTTCAAAGGACGTCAATATGCCTAGCAGTTTAGTATCTAAAAACGACATAGCCTGTTTTCTAATATCCGTTGGAATACCATAATAGGCCTGTGCTACACCACCACAAATAGCAGCAACAGTATCACTATCACCACCTATTGAGATGGCATTGCGAATGGCATCTTCAAAATCAGTAGATTCAAAAAAAGCTTGCAATGCTTGTGGCACGGTTCCTTGACAACTTTCATTAAACCTATAGGTATCTCTGATTTCATCCAATGTGAAATCCATGGTGTAATAATGCTGATTAATATACTCTCTGATTTCAAGTATATCTTTGCCAGTTCTAGCTAGATATATGGCAACTGCGGTCGCCTCTGCACCTTTCATGCCTTCTGGATGGTTATGAGTGACCTCAGTAACTAACTTAGAAAAAAGCTTTGCTTCGTCCAAACTAAGTGCTGCAAACCCAGCAGCACTAACTCTCATAGCAGAACCATTACCATAACTATTATATGGCTTTGGATTCTCTGAAAAAATCCATTTATAGAACCGATCACCATAACCATAACCTGGATAGCATCTCCCAATCGTTTGCATACATTCCACTGCATTTTTAGAAAGATTTCTGTAATCTGGTTGGCTCATAAAAATGGCCTTTGCTACAGCAAGTGTCATGATACTATCATCAGTTAATACACATTGATCTGTAAAGAAATCAAAGTCCTTCCGTCTAATATTATTAAATTCGAATCGTGAACCAACTATATCACCAATGATTGCTCCTAACATTTTAATCTCTCCCTGAATTTGTTGAATTTATTATTTAGCTAATTTTTATCGTATTAACTATATACATAAATGTTCCGCCAATACTATCCATTTAGTTTAATTATATTACATTTATAAGTATGAGTGTATAGTAAAAGCCCTTCGTATAAACGAAGGGCTAATCTATTATTTCTCTTGTACTTGTTTACCACTCATATGTTCAATGGTGATTTCAAATATTTGAACGGCTCTACCAGCATGAGCAATCTCTTTGTCTACAAGCTGCTCACTAGGATAATATTTCATAGCAAATTCTTTTAATCGATCTATAGATTCTGAACCTGCCTCTAGCAAACGACACCTTCCAAATACGACTACACTTTGTACATACGGCGCCCAGGATTCAGATTCATCAATACGCTCATTACCATATACAGTAAAACATACCTTATCTGAAGTTCTCAATGCCACTACTTTATGACCAGCTTTAGCTCCATGAAAATAAATTTTCTTCTTATCGCAATCATAAAAATAATTAATAGGAATAGCATAAGGGTACCCATTATCGCCATTCATAGCTAAAATACCTCGACGATTAGATTGTAATAATGTTTCTACAACACTACGATCTATTTCGTTTATCTTCTTGCGAATTGGTTTAAACATACATTTAGTCTTCCTTTTTAATATGCAAAGCCACCGCCTCAACGTGACTCGATACGACAGGAAATACGTCATATCAAGCCGGTTGTTTACGGAAACATATCCATAAACTATTTAACGTTATAAACGTTAAAAGGTGATCACATCTTTATCGAGATTCTGTATTTCTCCCACATAAATTAGAAGTTAACGATTCCAAACCATTAAATCATCAGATACAAGAAGCTGAATAATACATTTTTCTTCCAAAACACGCTCTTCCTTATACCTATAAAAACTGTTTTAAGGTCTACCACCTATTTGTTTCAATAGACCTTCAATGAAATCACGAGCATACTTGCGTTTTAATTTACTGTGGTTTGCCTGGTTGTAATAGTTTCTAAGGCAGTTATAGCAAGAAGTGTTTTCATCGCAACATTGTTGTGATACTTTTGCATATGCTGCATTTAAAGAAGCTATTACAGCGTTCTTCTCAATCAGTCTCTTAACATGACCCGCTCCTCCTGGAACATTGTCATAGATCAAAATGTCATAGCTATGCTGCTCTAGATTCAGTTCAAGCACACCATCTATATCATTTCTCTCAATCCCAAGTCCAATACTTATTCCTTCAAGAAATGCATACATGAATGACAACGCAATCGCATAATCTTCCTTCGTAAAGGATCCTAACATAGGAATAGTAAATCGAGCTACATCTGTTTGGAATCTATGTCCAAGTTTAATTTGAGTAAGTTCTTCACAAGAGCACTCAAATTGCCTGTAATTCTTGTGTTTCTTTAATGATGTAGGTGTAATTACTTTTCCTTTTATTATATCGCTATATCCACATACTGGACACATATTGAATGATGATTTATTCATAACAAGGAGCTCGTCATTGGTGCTTGTCTCAATGATAATAGCATTTGATAAAGAAACAACATTCTCATCCTTTATACCACCACCAAGATATGATACTTCACCAGCATATGATCTCTTTGGCTTCGCACGAGTGCTTTCTTTCGTGATACCAGTTTTAAATCCGTTTACGGGTTCAATATAAAATTCTTGTACCACTGTACCAAGAGGTTCTCCACAATACTTGCACTCATTTCCAGTTCTTGTACTTACAGACACATTTATCTTTTTACAATTAGGACAAGTACAGAAATAATTTCGTGGATATTCTCCTGTTTTAGATAAGGATATATACTTTGAAGTATATTTTTTGCCATCAACAATAATTTCTGAATCCGGAGCATATTCTGATATCGCTATTTTTAAATCGCGACTCAAATCATAGCTATTATCAAGAATACCTTCTTTATATATTTGCAATTCAACAACATCAACCGGGAACCCATATTTAGGAATGACACAGTACTTTGAAAGTGAATCAATTACCTTTTCCTTATGCAAATTCTCAATTTGTCTTTGGTAATAATCCGCTTCCTTATAGTTTTCTTCTGTTACAGCTTCCTTTTTTGCCTTCTCATACTCTTCTGCAATGGATTTAATTGTTGAAACAAAATGCTCCATCTTTTCATCATTGCCTTCGATTTCATCAAACCATTTAAAGTTGTGATAATCTCGATATACATCCCCAGGGAGTATTTTCTCGTTGATATAGATATTCAAATCACTCGGATGACTTGAAATATAGCTTTTAAACTCCTCTAATGCATTTCCAAAGACTAATTCATCAATACTGCTGAAATAATCTGGGTGTAGTCTAAAGAAGAATCCTAAACATGTAGCCATCAAATGACGAACGATTATCTTATGATTTACTACATTAAAATATGGTGGCTTAATGACACCAGAAATCATTTTTTCTGGACTACAGAAATATGTATAATCGTGAGATCCAGTCCCACAGTATGTCAGAATGTATGCCGCACTATCTTTTCTTCTTCCTGCACGTCCTGCACGCTGAACATAATTTGCAGGTGATGGTGGTACATTTCGCATAAATACTGTTTCAAGGTTACCAATATCAATACCCATCTCAAAAGTTGTTGAACAACTTAAGATATTGATTTTTTTATTTTTAAAGTCTTGCTGATATTGCTTTGCCTTCTTTCGATCAAGCTGAGCAGTATGTTCCTTAACAACAATGCTTTCGATTTTCTTTGTCTTATATTGTCTTCTGTAATAATTCGTTGCAAGTGCCTCATCCGGATCTACTTCACTCAATGTGCCATCACATTTATCCTGAATACACTTATTATGGACATTATATGGAGTCAAACGACCACACTTAGAGCAAACATAGTATTTTGAGGTTTTATAATTCTTAACTACATACTTACTTGCTTCAATTTGATAGCATTCCTTAGTTTCATGCTTCTTAAACAATTCACCCACAACGGCCAAGTTGTTAAAAACAACCTCCAATAATGCTTTTGCTGATTCTCCGTCACAGTCACAAACTTTCTGAACATAACGAACAACCATATTATCCTTTCCCTTTACAGGTAAGAAACTTCTAACACCATTTATTGTCTTAGGGGAATTAAATATTACATAATTATCAAATCTTCTATATTCCAAAGCGTCCATCTTTTCATCTGGAGTTAATGTTGATTTGATCGAGTTTATGGCAGGGGCAACTTTGAATATACTAAATACAACCTGCATAATTGTTTCCAGGTCCTTCTTTGTAATGTTATATTCTCCAAATTCAGCTTCAACGTCTTCTTCGTCAACTTGAGACATGATGTCAGTTAAATCAACATCAAAGAAATACAATCCTAAACCTTCACCATCATTCGAGCCATCAACCTTTAATAGATCAACAAGTGTTGTAATCCAAGCATTTTTATGTGCACTTAAATCATTTTGAAATAAGTTACCTTCTTTAATTATTTCCGAAAGAGTTGCAGTAAGCTGATCTACAGAAATATTTCTATATTGATTATCTTCAATTACTTTCCAGATCAGTCTTTTCTGTAGCATTCTAACCTGGTTAGAATCCAAGAAAGCTGCTGAAAAGCTAGCTTGTTGACGACTATCAGAAAATGCTAAAAATTGCTTTACATTTGACATCTCTGGTTCTGATTGAATGCTTTCTTTTCTCTTTAAAGACAATTTACCATTCTTCTTTTTAGTCTCTGTTCCATCATCAATTGCTTCATACAAAATCTGAGCAAGTAGTGCAGTTCCCTCATCTTTTCCTACATTCAAGCTCTTAACAACACCTGCTCTCGCTTTGTGGCCGCAACAAGGGCACTGATTTATATTATTGAACGCCGTTTCGTCTCCATCTTTCTTTGATTGGAGAACTTTAAATATAGAATGTTGAAAGCTGTCTCCGCAATTACATCTGCGTGCATTTAAATTTCCTGCAACATGAATCGCACCACACTTTGAACAAACCTTATACTCTTCAAGGATATCGTCGTCAACTTCCTCTTCATTTAATTCATTGCCCATCAAGAAATAATCAATGCTTACAAATTCGTTATTTCCATAGTTTTCGTAAATATCAACTTCCTTATTCTGATAGAGATAGTCAAGCCCATCACCTTTATTACGCTGAATCTTTCCGATTATATATGGTGAATTACAATATCTACAGTTGCCGGCTTCGAAAGCCTTTAAATCACCAAGCATATTAGTTTTAGTAAGGCTTAATTGTGGATTGTTTCCAAGAGTGATATATGCACCAGCTAATGGTCGCACAAAAGAATGGTATTTCAGATCAAAAATACCTATCCCGTCTTTTTCCGCCATGTTGATGAGATCAATCAAATCTATCAACTGTTCAGATGTTATTTGATTTTTAAAGCTAGCAAGAATACTTTTAAAGCTTTTACTTCCATCTTTTAATACTTCATATAGATGGAAGACATTTCTATCACCTGTAAACAATTCATATAGGTAACTCTTTAAGTCCATTGAATCTACGTTTTTGTATCTATTTCCAATGGTTCTAACCGTCTGTATATCATTCTTCGCTTTCTTTATTTCAGAATAATCCCCTGCATCAATCGTATAACTCAGCTTCGAACTGGAAAGTAAAATTCTTTTAGAGAAGATGATATCTTGAATATCAAAACTTGCAGATGTAAGGCTTCTAGCAAAATTTACGATCTCGCTTTCAGATTTGCCTTGTTCACCCAACGTAGCACTGGTTAAAATAAAGCGTGGTTTATTTGGAGCCAATCCTGTCAATCTACGCATCAACAAAGATAATTCGATTCCCAATGAGCCATAATACGAATGTGCCTCATCAAGAACAACAAACTTCCAGTTATTTAACCTCTCTGGAGCAAAGATCGAATAATCATTCGGCCTGATCAATAAATATTCCAACATAGAATAATTCGTGAACAGTAAATGTGGTGGATTCTTTCTAATTTCTTCTCTCGAAACCAATTCATTCTCAGGGATGAAAATATCATTCTCTGCACCATATTTCTCACGATAATTCTTCGGAACGCTTTCTTTCGTTTCCCCTGTAAAGAATCCATACGTAATTTCAGGGCACTGTGTGAGTATTTTTCTTACTCGATCAATCTGATCATTTACAAGAGCATTCATTGGATATAAGAATATTGCTCTAACACCAACTTCCATATTGCCTTTTTCTACATCAGACATCAGTTCATTTAGAATTGGATACAAGAAACTCTCTGTCTTTCCTGAACCGGTACCTGTTGTAATAATTGCGCTTCGGCCAGAGCAAATACGCCTAATACTCTCTTCCTGATGAGAATATAAAGGCCTCTCAAAATTCATATCTCCCAATCTACGAAATGATTTACATACTGCACCATCTACAATCATTTCATCCAAAGACATTCCTCTTTTAAATGGCAAATTCAAATCGACATAAGGCCCCTTAAATAAATCTTCAACTTCTAATTGTTGCTCAAACAATTTTTGTAACTTTGGGCTTTTAAATTCAAAAGAAGACCTAAGATATTCTTTATACTGACTATTTATGTATTGAGATCGTTCAATAGGATTTCTCTTGCTCATACTGATTCAACTCCCTTCATATCGATATTATAAGAAAAGATATCAACAGCTTTGCCATCGTCCATCGAATTCATAATTCCATGATGATAGAAATCAAGCAACAGCCCATCTCCATCCTTAGTAATAGACAATTCTATCATTCCCTCTATAACATCACTACAAATTTCAATATCAACGGGATTTATGTTATCCAACATAAACGCACCATTGTATGTTCTTACATATACATCACCTATATATTCATTTCCACTTATCATTTCTTTAAAATAAACATATGTTGTATTAAAGTAATGTCGCTTTCTTAGGAACTCTCCTCTGACAAACTGATCAAAGTAGACTTCCTTAATTTTGAAGGATTTTCCTACAAAATCTTCTCTCGCATAAAAGACGATGGGAAATTCCTTTAAAATACGTTCTTTTTTGAGCGAAAGTCCTCTCTCTTTTTCAAAGAAAATCACTTTATAGTTTATAAACGACAATAAGTCATATACATTTTCTTGAACTTCTTTTTTCAAAGCAGAACTTGTATATACGACATTATCCTCATCATCAATTATCTTAAACCTAATATTCCCTTGTCCGTAAAAGCACGGAGTGACAACAAGAGCTTTGTCTTCATGACTATAAATAACCGTTGATTTAGTCTCATCTAGAATACATTTGTTGTAACACCAGATTTCCTCATGAAGGTGTTCTTCTGCAACCAACACTATTCCCACGCAATCATAATTCGACTTATATGACAGTAAGAAGCCTGCAGGGAATCTGCTAAATATTCCTTCATTCTTAAGCCCAGGTGCTTCTTCAATGATTTGACCGGCACTGGTTAGTAAGCATATTTTGTCATATTTGCATCCATACAGATCAATTGTACTTTCCTGAGTAATATCACAGATCCAAATTTCTTGCGAAAATGGTCTCCAATCTCCATTATCAATCCTGTATAACGGGAATTGGAATGGAATATAATAAATATATTCCTGATTATTCCAATTTAACTTAATCCAGTCTTCTCTAAAATCCTGAATGCATATTTCATCAAAAATTGGTTGTAACATCAAATCAGAATCCACAGAAACAATATATGAATTCTTGTTGTTTTCAACCTGCTCAACATGAAGGTTTTTATCTATAGCAAATTGAGTATCTAGCACAATGATTCTTTTGCCAGAATGTAACACATCCACTCTTACTTGATAAACTCCTGAATCTAAACAATCAAGTTTTATCGAATACTTATTGACCCCTTTTCTCTCAACTATAGAATATTCAAAAGCATCCATTTTATATGAGCACTGATTAATTTGGATTTTAAAACTGCTGTCCGTAAACTCACTTTCAAAAACAAGAAATACCTCATCTTTAAATACTTCAAACTTACAATCAGCCTGTGCAACGAAATATCCATCATATTTTTCACCAAACACACCAGGACTGATCATCTCAGAGAAATTGAAAACTTTATTATCGACAAAAACCGCATCTCCCAAGTGTGCACTATATGAAGATAGACAATATGCCTCTCCCGAAAAATACAAATGCAGCTTATCAACCTTACTCTTCGTACAAAAAACAGCTGTTCCGGAATAGTCTTTATTATTTGCCTGTTCCTGCCCTCTCTCGTCAAATACTATGAAGTTACGATGCAAACTGGTTTTGCTCTCATAAATCACTTCATTTCCTGCTACCAACTGATAAACAATTCTTCCAAGTGGATTAGAAAGTTCAATTGCAGGATTCTTAATCTGATACCCACCAATGATTTCACGGATATCTTCTACATAATCATCATAAATGACCTTTTCCTCATTCTTAACAATGATTCTGATATTTCGATAATCATATGTAGCTTTCACGCGATGAATCGGAGGAACTAAATAAACCGTATTCCCATTCAAAACATATTCTGGTTCCCAACGCGATCTTAATTGTTTGGATTTGCTTCGGTTTCCATACTCTTTCTCTCTATTAATTGTTGAAAGCCATTCTTCATATCCTCTTTTCAAATATGGATTGTAGAGAACATTATCCTTATCCCAAATATATTTATCAATCAGTCTAACAATAATGATACTAAGTTTAATAACTGCATCGTTATATACAGGATTAGTAATCAGCTGCTTTGTAGATTTAATCAATTTATATGTTTTCTTTGTTACATTAACTTGAAGTTCATCACTTTCAGAACGCATTGCATTCTGCAATCCATCATAAACAAACTGAAACTCACCATATAGATCATCAGGCAAATCGCTATCAAAATTTAACTTATATATGTCGAAGATAAACTCAAAGAATGCCCCCAGATAATAGCTTGGTACAATAGATCCCGCTAATACCACATTGATAATACGAGTCTTTGTTTCTGTTACATCATCCTTTATTCTGTAATTATTTAATAACATTCGAATAAGCCCTTCTACCTTTTGTTCTGAATAACGCTGGTACAAGTTCTTGTAAGTTTTTCTTACGTATTCATAAAAAGCTCCATCATAGTAGAGCATGCCAATTAAAACAAGAGACACAAATACAATTTCAGGATCATGGACATAGGTACCAGAATACGAATCTAACGTAATGCCTAGTTCCCTCTCTGCACGGTTATGAATAATATCTATTGCTTCAGCATTATCCAATAAATTAATCAAATCAATACCGAGATTTTTTCTTTCTTTGACACAAGTTTTTAAGTATCCTATTTTCGTTTCTATCTGCGCATTGTTTAATCTCTTTTTAAGTATTTCTAGAAGTGTTTTTTGTTCCTCCCGAGTAACAATACCATCTTCAAGTATCTGATCTATTTTTTCACAGATGATTTTATAAGGCTTATGATCACGAATGAAAGATTCATTAGTTCTCATCCATTCCCGCAAGTGACACACTTCTTTTTCGTTGATTTCATTATCGCAAATAATACCTCCAATGATGCCATTAAGTTCATAAATCTTAGCAGAGGAATCCGTTTCAAGAGCTGTATATTGACCACAATTATCTATAAGCATTTCTCGTTTTTCATTTGTGATGATTTCATCTTTAAGTACTTGTTCTACCAGTGAAATTAATCGAGCTTGCCTAGGCTCGTAAGATAAGTTCCTGTTCTTTTTTACCCACAAAGATAATTCGTCTACCTCTAGCTTATTAATAATACCGTCGTAGCTAATGCCGTTTATTATTCCTATTAACTCATTTATGTTACGCATTATCAGCTTGTGTGGTATTTGCTCCCAAAATTACCACAGCTCTCCTTTCATCTGGTATCTGTAATGCAGAAAAACTTCTGCAATCTGAACTTATAAAACTAGGTGTCCATTTATCAGGACTCACTTGTAATAGTTAGTTTTTCTCCATTTTCAAGAATAAAGGATTGTTCAAATACAACTCCTAATACATCTGCAATTTTCATAAGTTCTTCTGTACTTACTGTCTCTCTCTTTAACTTTTTATTAAAATTCTGCGGTGTCTGACCAATTCTACGAGCCAATTCTGCAACACTAATACTTTTTTCTTTACAAAGATTTCTAATGAGATTTGAAGTGCTCATAATTCCACCTTCTCTATTCAAACTCATACTCTAATAACATAGTAATGTTAGAATATATTATAAACCAAAAGGTTGATATTTTCAATATTCTCTATTCAAAATTTACAGTTCTTTCATGGAAATAAAAAACAGCAGAGCATTAAAACCCTGCTGCAAAATTTGGCTATTCTCTTGTAATCTCTATGCCAATTCCAGCCTTAAAAAATACCTGAAGTCTATTATCAAATACGCGTATCTCTTTGATATACTTCCTTACCATCTATCTTCTAGTCATATTCGCTTAGCTCCATATCGGCTTCATTAATGAAATCCTGCAACTCTTCAATTCTCTTCTTGTAACCTTTAGTTTCAGTCTTTGCAACAAAAATCCTTTGCTTCTTTTCACAGATCTTATCAATCTCATCAGCTAGGTCATTATAATCCTTCTTTGCATGCGTAAGCTTAACCAGCTCCCTCTTTTTAGCTTTAAGAATCTTATTGATTTCTTTCAAATCCCCAGAATTATAGTTTGCTATTGCAGTTGCAATATTCTCCGCAATTTTTTCTTTCATGGCTACAGAACGGCTTATCAAAAGATTTATAGCCTTCACAGCTACCTCCTGCAATTCTATCTCCTGGATTGTTGGCGCATCACATGCCTTTGGCCCATTTTCAAGCATTAAAGAAAGGCTTTTCGGCAGCCAATCATACTCTTTAACGTTAGCTCTCTGAAAAGCCTTGTAAACTCTATACTTTATTTACTTCTTAGGGTTCACCTTTGACATCAAAGCCACTGCCTCAACGTGAGCGGTCATTGGGAACATGTCTACCGGTTGTACTTCTTTTAGTTCATAGCCGTAGTGTGTGAGGATTTCAATGTCTCGAGCCATGG
>OBRO01000220.1_pt1 | contig 11604 bp, 7 predicted proteins | sample 1475671 | NCBI WGS metagenome assembly OBRO01 (sample SAMEA3360694, study PRJEB22359) | human gut metagenome | biome: ENVO:urban biome; feature: ENVO:human-associated habitat; material: ENVO:feces | place: Bangladesh | collected 2011
TTACCCCTTCATCCACATTCGAATGCCGTCGAGGAACATCTGAGTTGCCATCATCACCAGAATCAATCCCATCAGGCGTTCAAGTGCGTTCACCCCTTTCTCGCCCAGCAGACGTAAAAATAGCGAAGACTGTAGCAGGATGACAAAGGTGCCGCCCCAGGCCAGCAGCAGAGCAATCACCAGATGTCCCATCTGATTCGGGTACTGGTGAGACAACAACATCAGCGTGGCGAGAATAGTCGGCCCGGCGACTAACGGAATTGCCAACGGCACGATAAATGGCTCTTCACCTGCCGGAAGCCCGCTGCTATTTCCTGAAGCGCTGGGGAAAATCATTTTAATGGCGATCAGAAACAGAATGATGCCGCCAGAAATGGAGACGGTTTCTGCTCGTAGGCTAAGAAATGCCAGAATTTTCTCACCCGCAAACAGGAACACCAGCATCACCAGGAGAGCAATAAGCAACTCTCGCACCATGATTGCCCGCCGTCTTTTCGGTTCAGTATGTTTCAGTACGGACATGAAAATAGGTAGGTTTCCGAGCGGATCCATAATCAGGATCAATAAAACTGCTGCAGAAATGATTTCATTCATAACTCAAATTCCCTGATAATTGCCGCGGACTTTCTGCGTGCTAACAAAGCAGGATAAGTCGCATTACTGATGGCTTCGCTATCATTGATTAATTTCACTTGCGACTTTGGCTGCTTTTTGTATGGTGAAAGATGTGCCAAGAGGAGACCGGCACATTTATACAGCACACATCTTTGCAGGAAAAAAACGCTTATGAAAAATGTTGGTTTTATCGGCTGGCGCGGTATGGTCGGCTCCGTTCTCATGCAACGCATGGTTGAAGAGCGCGACTTCGACGCCATTCGCCCTGTCTTCTTTTCTACTTCTCAGCTTGGTCAGGCTGCGCCGTCTTTTGGCGGAACCACTGGCACACTTCAGGATGCCTTTGATCTGGAGGCGCTAAAGGCCCTCGATATCATTGTGACCTGTCAGGGCGGCGATTATACCAACGAAATCTATCCAAAGCTTCGTGAAAGCGGATGGCAAGGTTACTGGATTGACGCAGCATCGTCTCTGCGCATGAAAGATGACGCCATCATCATTCTTGACCCCGTCAATCAGGACGTCATTACCGACGGATTAAATAATGGCATCAGGACTTTTGTTGGCGGTAACTGTACCGTAAGCCTGATGTTGATGTCGTTGGGTGGTTTATTCGCCAATGATCTTGTTGATTGGGTGTCCGTTGCAACCTACCAGGCCGCTTCCGGCGGTGGTGCGCGACATATGCGTGAGTTATTAACCCAGATGGGCCATCTGTATGGCCATGTGGCAGATGAACTCGCGACCCCGTCCTCTGCTATTCTCGATATCGAACGCAAAGTCACAACCTTAACCCGTAGCGGTGAGCTGCCGGTGGATAACTTTGGCGTGCCGCTGGCGGGTAGCCTGATTCCGTGGATCGACAAACAGCTCGATAACGGTCAGAGCCGCGAAGAGTGGAAAGGGCAGGCGGAAACCAACAAGATCCTCAACACATCTTCCGTAATTCCGGTAGATGGTTTATGTGTGCGTGTCGGGGCATTGCGCTGCCACAGCCAGGCATTCACTATTAAATTGAAAAAAGATGTGTCTATTCCGACCGTGGAAGAACTGCTGGCTGCGCACAATCCGTGGGCGAAAGTTGTTCCAAACGATCGGGAAATCACTATGCGTGAGCTAACCCCAGCTGCCGTTACCGGCACGCTGACCACGCCGGTAGGCCGCCTGCGTAAGCTGAATATGGGACCAGAGTTCCTGTCAGCCTTTACCGTGGGCGACCAGCTGCTGTGGGGGGCCGCGGAGCCGCTGCGTCGGATGCTTCGTCAACTGGCGTAATCTTTATTCATTAAATCTGGGGCGCGATGCCGCCCCTGTTAGTGCGTAATACAGGAGTAAGCGCAGATGTTTCATGATTTACCGGGAGTTAAATAGAGCATTGGCTATTCTTTAAGGGTGGCGGAATACACGAGTATTCACAGCCTTACCTGAAGTGAGGACGACGCAGAGAGGATGCACAGAGTGCTGCGCCGTTCAGGTCAAAAAAATGTCACAACCAGAAGTCAAAAATTCAGTTGGATGGGGTGACACAATAAAACAGGAAGACAAGCATGTCCGATCGTATCGATAGAGACGTGATTAACGCGCTAATTGCAGGCCATTTTGCGGATCCTTTTTCCGTACTGGGGATGCATAAAACCACCGCGGGACTGGAAGTCCGTGCCCTTTTACCCGACGCTACCGATGTGTGGGTGATTGAACCGAAAACCGGGCGCAAACTCGCAAAACTGGAGTGTCTCGACTCACGGGGATTCTTTAGCGGCGTCATTCCGCGACGTAAGAATTTTTTCCGCTATCAGTTGGCTGTTGTCTGGCATGGTCAGCAAAACCTGATTGATGATCCTTACCGTTTTGGTCCGCTAATCCAGGAAATGGATGCCTGGCTATTATCTGAAGGTACTCACCTGCGCCCGTATGAAACCTTAGGCGCGCATGCAGATACTATGGATGGCGTCACAGGTACGCGTTTTTCTGTCTGGGCTCCAAACGCCCGTCGGGTCTCGGTGGTTGGGCAATTCAACTACTGGGACGGTCGCCGTCATCCGATGCGCCTGCGTAAAGAGAGCGGCATCTGGGAACTGTTTATCCCTGGGGCGCATAACGGTCAGCTCTATAAATACGAGATGATTGATGCCAATGGCAACTTGCGTCTGAAGTCCGACCCTTATGCCTTCGAAGCGCAAATGCGCCCGGAAACCGCGTCTCTTATTTGCGGGCTGCCGGAAAAGGTTGTACAGACTGAAGAGCGCAAAAAAGCGAATCAGTTTGATGCGCCAATCTCTATTTATGAAGTTCACCTGGGCTCCTGGCGTCGCCACACCGACAACAATTTCTGGTTGAGCTACCGCGAGCTGGCCGATCAACTGGTGCCTTATGCTAAATGGATGGGCTTTACCCACCTCGAACTACTGCCCATTAACGAGCATCCCTTCGATGGCAGTTGGGGTTATCAGCCAACCGGCCTGTATGCACCGACCCGCCGTTTTGGTACTCGCGACGACTTCCGTTATTTCATTGATGCCGCACACGCAGCTGGTCTGAACGTGATTCTCGACTGGGTGCCAGGCCACTTCCCGACCGATGACTTTGCGCTTGCCGAATTTGATGGCACGAACTTGTATGAACACAGCGATCCGCGCGAAGGCTATCATCAGGACTGGAACACGCTGATCTACAACTATGGTCGCCGTGAAGTCAGTAACTTCCTTGTCGGTAACGCGCTTTACTGGATTGAACGTTTTGGTATTGATGCGCTGCGCGTCGATGCGGTGGCGTCAATGATTTATCGCGACTACAGCCGTAAAGAGGGGGAGTGGATCCCGAACGAATTTGGCGGGCGCGAGAATCTTGAAGCGATTGAATTCTTGCGTAATACCAACCGTATTCTTGGTGAGCAGGTTTCCGGTGCGGTGACAATGGCTGAGGAGTCTACCGATTTCCCTGGCGTTTCTCGTCCGCAGGATATGGGCGGTCTGGGCTTCTGGTACAAGTGGAACCTCGGCTGGATGCATGACACCCTGGACTACATGAAGCTCGACCCGATTTATCGTCAGTATCATCACGATAAACTGACCTTCGGGATGCTCTACAACTACACTGAAAACTTCGTCCTGCCGTTGTCGCATGATGAAGTGGTCCACGGTAAAAAATCGATTCTCGACCGGATGCCGGGCGACGCATGGCAGAAATTCGCTAACCTGCGCGCCTACTACGGCTGGATGTGGGCATTCCCGGGCAAGAAACTACTGTTCATGGGGAACGAATTTGCCCAGGGCCGCGAGTGGAACCATGACGGGATGTGGGCATTCCCGGGCAAGAAACTACTGTTCATGGGTAACGAATTTGCCCAGGGCCGCGAGTGGAACCATGACGCCAGCCTCGACTGGCATCTGTTGGAAGGCGGCGATAACTGGCACCACGGTGTCCAGCGTCTGGTGCGCGATCTGAACCTCACCTACCGCCACCATAAAGCAATGCATGAACTGGATTTTGACCCGTACGGCTTTGAATGGCTGGTGGTGGATGACAAAGAACGCTCGGTGCTGATCTTTGTGCGTCGCGATAAAGAGGGTAACGAAATCATCGTTGCCAGTAACTTTACGCCGGTACCGCGTCATGATTATCGCTTCGGCATAAACCAGCCGGGCAAATGGCGTGAAATCCTCAATACCGATTCCATGCACTATCACGGCAGTAATGCAGGCAATGGCGGCACGGTACACAGCGATGAGATTGCCAGCCACGGTCGTCAGCATTCACTAAGCCTGACGCTACCACCGCTGGCCACTATCTGGCTGGTTCGGGAGGCAGAATGACACAACTCGCCATTGGCAAACCCGCTCCCCTCGGCGCGCATTACGACGGTCAGGGCGTCAACTTCACACTTTTCTCCGCTCATGCCGAGCGGGTAGAGCTGTGTGTCTTTGATGCCAATGGCCAGGAACATCGCTATGACTTGCCAGGGCACAGTGGCGACATTTGGCACGGTTATCTGCCGGATGCGCGCCCGGGTTTGCGTTATGGTTATCGCGTTCATGGCCCCTGGCAACCCGCCGAGGGGCATCGCTTTAACCCGGCGAAGTTGTTGATTGATCCTTGCGCGCGGCAAATTGACGGGGAGTTTAAAGATAACCCGCTGCTGCACGCCGGTCATAATGAACCTGACTATCGCGACAACGCCGCCATTGCGCCGAAATGCGTAGTGGTGATTGATCACTATGACTGGGAAGATGATGCCCCGCCGCGCACGCCGTGGGGCAGCACCATCATTTATGAAGCCCATGTCAAAGGATTAACGTACCTGCACCCGGAGATCCCGGTCGAGATCCGTGGCACTTATAAAGCCCTGGGGCATCCGGTGATGATCAACTATTTGAAACAGTTGGGCATTACCGCGCTGGAACTGCTGCCGGTGGCACAATTTGCCAGTGAACCACGTCTGCAACGTATGGGGCTTAGTAACTACTGGGGTTACAACCCGGTGGCGATGTTTGCGCTGCATTGTTTGCGCTGCATCCGGCGTATGCCTGCTCGCCAGAAACGGCGCTGGATGAGTTTCGCGATGCAATCAAAGCACTGCATAAAGCGGGTATCGAAGTCATTCTTGATATCGTGCTCAACCATAGTGCGGAACTGGACCTCGACGGCCCGTTATTCTCGCTGCGTGGGATCGACAACCGTAGCTATTATTGGATAAGAGAAGACGGCGATTATCACAACTGGACCGGTTGTGGCAACACGCTCAATTTGAGTCATCCGGCGGTGGTAGATTATGCCAGCGCCTGCCTGCGTTATTGGGTAGAAACCTGCCACGTCGATGGTTTCCGCTTTGATCTGGCGGCAGTCATGGGCCGTACGCCAGAGTTTCGTCAGGATGCGCCGTTGTTTACCGCTATCCAGAACTGCCCGGTGCTCTCGCAGGTGAAGTTAATTGCTGAACCGTGGGATATCGCTCCTGGTGGTTATCAGGTGGGAAATTTCCCGCCGCTGTTTGCCGAGTGGAACGATCATTTCCGCGATGCAGCCCGTCGTTTCTGGCTGCATTATGATTTGCCTCTGGGGGCGTTTGCCGGGCGTTTTGCTGCCTCCAGCGATGTTTTTAAACGTAATGGTCGTCTGCCGAGTGCCGCGATTAATCTCGTCACCGCGCATGACGGTTTTACGCTTCGCGACTGCGTTTGCTTCAACCATAAACACAATGAAGCAAACGGAGAAGAAAATCGCGACGGGACCAACAACAATTACAGTAACAATCATGGTAAAGAAGGGTTAGGCGGTACTCTTGATCTGGTTGAACGGCGGCGCGACAGCATTCACGCCCTGTTAACAACGTTGTTGCTCTCCCAGGGTACGCCGATGTTACTGGCCGGTGACGAACATGGTCACAGCCAGCATGGCAATAACAATGCCTACTGTCAGGATAACCAATTAACCTGGTTGGACTGGTCGCAGGCAAGCAGTGGTTTAACCGCATTTACCGCCGCGTTAATCCATCTGCGCAAGCGCATTCCCGCTTTGGTGGAGAATCGCTGGTGGGAAGAAGGCGACGGCAATGTCCGTTGGCTAAATCGATATGCTCAACCTTTAAGCACGGATGAGTGGCAAAACGGGCCGAAACAGCTGCAAATTCTGCTCTCGGATCGCTTTTTGATCGCAATTAACGCCACGCTTGAGGTAACAGAGATTGTTTTACCTGCTGGGGAGTGGCACGCCATTCCCCCATTCGCTGGAGAGGATAACCCAGTGATTACGGCTGTCTGGCAGGGACCTGCACACGGATTGTGTGTGTTCCAGAGATGATAAAAAAGGAGTTAGTCATGGTTAGTTTAGAGAAGAACGATCACTTAATGTTGGCGCGCCAGCTGCCATTGAAATCTGTTGCCCTGATACTGGCGGGAGGACGTGGTACCCGCCTGAAGGATTTAACCAATAAGCGAGCAAAACCGGCCGTACACTTCGGCGGTAAGTTCCGCATTATCGACTTTGCGCTGTCTAACTGCATCAACTCCGGGATCCGTCGTATGGGCGTGATCACCCAGTACCAGTCCCACACTCTGGTGCAGCACATTCAGCGCGGCTGGTCATTCTTCAATGAAGAAATGAACGAGTTTGTCGATCTGCTGCCAGCACAGCAGAGAATGAAAGGGGAAAACTGGTATCGCGGCACCGCAGATGCGGTCACCCAAAACCTCGACATTATCCGCCGTTATAAAGCGGAATACGTGGTGATCCTGGCGGGCGACCATATCTACAAGCAAGACTACTCGCGTATGCTTATCGACCACGTCGAAAAAGGCGCACGTTGCACCGTTGCTTGTATGCCAGTACCGATTGAAGAAGCCTCCGCATTTGGCGTTATGGCGGTTGATGAGAACGATAAAATTATCGAATTCGTTGAAAAACCAGCTAACCCGCCGTCAATGCCGAACGATCCGAGCAAATCTCTGGCGAGTATGGGTATCTACGTCTTTGACGCCGACTATCTGTATGAACTGCTGGAAGAAGACGATCGCGATGAGAACTCCAGCCACGACTTTGGCAAAGATTTGATTCCCAAGATCACCGAAGCCGGTCTGGCCTATGCGCACCCGTTCCCGCTCTCTTGCGTACAATCCGACCCGGATGCCGAGCCGTACTGGCGCGATGTGGGTACGCTGGAAGCTTACTGGAAAGCGAACCTCGATCTGGCCTCTGTGGTGCCGGAACTGGATATGTACGATCGCAATTGGCCAATTCGCACCTACAATGAATCATTACCGCCAGCGAAATTCGTGCAGGATCGCTCCGGTAGCCACGGGATGACCCTTAACTCACTGGTTTCCGGCGGTTGTGTGATCTCCGGTTCGGTGGTGGTGCAGTCCGTTCTGTTCTCGCGCGTTCGCGTGAATTCATTCTGCAACATTGATTCCGCCGTATTGTTACCGGAAGTATGGGTAGGTCGCTCGTGCCGTCTGCGCCGCTGCGTCATCGATCGTGCTTGTGTTATTCCGGAAGGCATGGTGATTGGTGAAAACGCAGAGGAAGATGCACGTCGTTTCTATCGTTCAGAAGAAGGCATCGTGCTGGTAACGCGCGAAATGCTACGGAAGTTAGGGCATAAACAGGAGCGATAATGCAGGTTTTACATGTATGTTCAGAGATGTTCCCGCTGCTTAAAACCGGCGGTCTGGCTGATGTTATTGGGGCATTACCCGCAGCACAAATCGCAGACGGCGTTGACGCTCGCGTACTGTTGCCTGCATTTCCCGATATTCGCCGTGGCGTGACCGATGCGCAGGTAGTATCCCGTCGTGATACCTTCGCCGGACATATCACGCTGTTGTTCGGTCATTACAACGGGGTTGGCATTTACCTGATTGACGCGCCGCATCTCTATGATCGTCCGGGAAGCCCGTATCACGATACCAACTTATTTGCCTATACCGACAACGTATTGCGTTTTGCGCTGCTGGGGTGGGTTGGGGCAGAAATGGCCAGCGGGCTTGACCCATTCTGGCGTCCTGATGTGGTGCATGCGCACGACTGGCATGCAGGCCTTGCGCCTGCGTATCTGGCGGCGCGCGGGCGTCCGGCGAAGTCGGTGTTTACTGTGCACAACCTGGCCTATCAAGGCATGTTTTATGCACATCACATGAATGACATCCAATTGCCATGGTCATTCTTTAATATTCATGGGCTGGAATTCAACGGACAAATCTCTTTCCTGAAGGCCGGTCTGTACTATGCCGATCACATTACGGCAGTCAGCCCAACCTACGCTCGCGAGATCACCGAACCGCAGTTTGCCTACGGTATGGAAGGTCTGTTGCAACAGCGTCACCGTGAAGGGCGTCTTTCCGGCGTACTGAACGGCGTGGACGAGAAAATCTGGAGTCCAGAGACGGACTTACTGTTGGCCTCGCGTTACACCCGCGATACGTTGGAAGATAAAGCGGAAAATAAGCGCCAGTTACAAATCGCAATGGGGCTTAAGGTTGACGATAAAGTGCCGCTTTTTGCAGTGGTGAGCCGTCTGACCAGCCAGAAAGGTCTCGACCTGGTGCTGGAAGCCTTACCGGGTCTTCTGGAGCAGGGCGGGCAGCTGGCGCTACTCGGCGCGGGCGATCCGGTGCTGCAGGAAGGTTTCCTTGCGGCGGCAGCGGAATACCCCGGCCAGGTGGGCGTTCAGATTGGCTATCACGAAGCATTTTCGCATCGCATTATGGGCGGCGCGGACGTCATTCTGGTGCCCAGCCGTTTTGAACCGTGCGGCTTAACGCAACTTTATGGATTGAAGTACGGTACGCTGCCGTTAGTGCGGCGCACCGGTGGGCTTGCTGATACGGTTTCTGACTGTTCTCTTGAGAACCTTGCAGATGGCGTCGCCAGTGGGTTTGTCTTTGAAGATAGTAATGCCTGGTCGCTGTTACGGGCTATTCGACGTGCTTTTGTACTGTGGTCCCGTCCTTCACTGTGGCGGTTTGTGCAACGTCAGGCTATGGCAATGGATTTTAGCTGGCAGGTCGCGGCGAAGTCGTACCGTGAGCTTTACTATCGCTTGAAATAGTTTTCAGGAAACGCCTATATGAATGCTCCGTTTACATATTCATCGCCCACGCTTAGCGTAGAAGCTCTTAAGCACTCTATCGCTTACAAGCTGATGTTTACGATTGGAAAGGACCCGGTCGTCGCCAATAAACATGAATGGCTGAACGCAACGTTATTTGCTGTGCGCGATCGTCTCGTGGAGCGCTGGTTACGTTCAAACCGTGCCCAGTTGTCGCAAGAAACTCGTCAGGTTTACTACCTGTCGATGGAGTTTTTGATTGGCCGTACGCTCTCCAACGCCATGTTGTCGCTAGGAATTTACGAAGATGTACAGGGCGCACTGGAAGCGATGGGATTAAATCTCGAAGAGCTGATTGATGAAGAAAATGACCCGGGCCTCGGTAACGGTGGCCTGGGACGTCTGGCGGCTTGCTTCCTTGATTCTCTGGCGACGTTAGGGTTGCCGGGGCGCGGTTACGGCATCCGCTATGACTACGGTATGTTCAAGCAGAACATCGTTAACGGTAGCCAGAAAGAGTCGCCTGACTACTGGCTGGAATACGGTAACCCGTGGGAATTCAAACGCCACAACACGCGCTATAAAGTCCGTTTTGGCGGTCGCATTCAGCAGGAAGGTAAAAAAACGCGCTGGATTGAAACCGAAGAGATTCTGGGAGTAGCTTACGATCAGATAATCCCAGGTTACGACACCGACGCGACCAACACGTTGCGTTTGTGGAGTGCCCAAGCCAGTAGTGAAATTAACCTCGGTAAATTCAACCAGGGCGACTACTTCGCGGCAGTGGAAGATAAAAACCACTCCGAGAACGTATCTCGCGTACTGTATCCGGACGACTCCACCTACTCCGGGCGTGAGCTGCGACTGCGTCAGGAATACTTCCTGGTTTCCTCGACCATTCAGGACATTTTAAGCCGCCATTATCAGTTGCATAAAACCTACGATAACCTGGCGGATAAAATTGCGATTCACCTCAACGATACCCATCCGGTGCTGTCGATTCCTGAGATGATGCGTCTGCTGATCGATGAGCACCAATTTAGCTGGGACGACGCGTTTGAAGTGTGTTGTCAGGTCTTCTCCTACACCAACCACACGCTAATGAGCGAGGCGCTGGAAACCTGGCCAGTCGATATGCTGGGTAAAATTCTGCCGCGTCACCTGCAGATCATCTTTGAAATCAACGACTATTTCCTGAAAACCTTGCAGGAACAGTATCCGAACGATACCGATCTGCTGGGACGGGCGTCGATCATTGATGAATCCAACGGTCGTCGTGTGCGTATGGCCTGGCTGGCGGTTGTGGTGAGCCACAAAGTTAACGGTGTATCGGAACTGCACTCTAACCTGATGGTGCAATCGCTATTTGCCGACTTTGCGAAAATCTTCCCGGGTCGTTTCACCAACGTCACCAACGGTGTGACGCCGCGTCGCTGGCTGGCGGTAGCGAACCCATCGCTTTCAGCCGTGCTGGACGAACACCTGGGCCGTAACTGGCGCACCGACCTTAGCCTGCTTAATGAGCTGCAACAACACTGTGATTTCCCAATGGTTAATCACGCTGTGCATCAGGCGAAGCTGGAGAACAAAAAGCGTCTGGCGGAGTATATCGCCCAGCAGCTGAATGTGGTGGTAAATCCGAAAGCGCTGTTCGATGTGCAAATCAAACGTATTCACGAATACAAACGTCAATTGATGAATGTGTTGCACGTGATCACCCGCTATAACCGCATCAAGGCCGACCCGGATGCGAAGTGGGTACCGCGCGTGAATATTTTTGGCGGTAAGGCGGCTTCGGCCTATTACATGGCGAAGCACATTATTCATTTGATCAATGACGTAGCGAAAGTGATCAACAACGATCCGCAGATTGGCGACAAGCTGAAAGTCGTGTTCATCCCGAACTACAGTGTTAGCCTGGCGCAGTTGATCATTCCGGCGGCCGATCTGTCTGAACAGATTTCGCTGGCGGGGACGGAAGCTTCCGGCACCAGTAACATGAAGTTTGCGCTTAACGGCGCGCTGACTATCGGTACGCTGGACGGTGCGAATGTCGAGATGCTGGATCATGTCGGTGCTGACAATATCTTTATCTTTGGTAACACAGCGGAAGAAGTGGAAGAACTGCGTCGTCAGGGCTACAAACCGCGTGAATACTACGAGAAAGATGAGGAGCTGCATCAGGTGCTGACGCAAATCGGCAGCGGTGTATTCAGTCCGGAAGATCCGGGTCGCTATCGCGATCTGGTTGATTCGCTGATCAACTTCGGCGATCACTACCAGGTACTGGCGGATTATCGCAGCTATGTCGATTGTCAGGATAAAGTCGATGAACTCTACGAGCTTCAGGAAGAGTGGACCGCAAAAGCGATGCTGAACATTGCCAATATGGGCTACTTCTCTTCTGACCGTACGATCAAAGAGTACGCCGATCATATCTGGCATAT
>OBRO01000222.1_pt1 | contig 11574 bp, 10 predicted proteins | sample 1475671 | NCBI WGS metagenome assembly OBRO01 (sample SAMEA3360694, study PRJEB22359) | human gut metagenome | biome: ENVO:urban biome; feature: ENVO:human-associated habitat; material: ENVO:feces | place: Bangladesh | collected 2011
CACGCAATGGCAAAATCGCTTGGTAACGACGATCGCGACCTTGTTTTGCAGAACCGCCCGCAGAATCACCTTCGACTAGATAAATTTCTGTCATAGATGTATCTTTTTCGGAGCAATCTGCCAATTTACCAGGAAGGCTAGATACTTCCAACGCATTTTTACGGCGTGTCAAATCGCGGGCCTTACGAGCTGCCTCGCGAGCACGGCTTGCCATCGTTGCTTTTTCAATGATTTTCTTCGCATCTTGTGGATGTTCTTCAAAAAATGTTTTAAGACCTTCAGATACGATAACATCGGTAATACCTTTAACTTCGCTATTGCCAAGTTTCGTTTTAGTTTGACCTTCGAACTGAGGTTCTAATACTTTCACAGACACAACCGCTGTCAAACCTTCACGAACGTCCTCGCCGGAAAGATTGCTTTCATTTTCCTTGATCAAACCGGATTTACGGCCATAATCATTGAGGGTACGCGTCAAGGCAGCACGGAAACCGGATAAATGGGTACCGCCGTCAACAGTGTTGATGTTGTTTACGAAGGACAACAAGTTTTCGCTGTAACTATCGTTGTATTGCAACGCCACGTCTACCACAACGTCATCCTTTGTATTTTCGATATCTATAACAGTTGGGTTAACAACTTCCTTGTTTTCGTTCAAGAATGTAATGAAAGAACTTAAACCACCTTCGTAATGGAAGCTTTCAATGCGAGGTTCCTCTTGGCGCAAATCGCTCAATGTAATACGAAGGCCCTTGTTAAGGAACGCCAATTCTTGCAAGCGAATTTTCAATGTATCGAAATTGAACACCGTCGTTTCAAAGATTTCAGAATCTGGTTTGAAAATAACAGTCGTACCAGTACCTTCCGCCTTGCCGATTTCGTGCAATTCGGATGTTTTATGACCGCGCGCAAAATCGATTTCTTGAATAATGCCATTTTGAGATACTTGAACCTTAGTCCATTCACTCAACGCATTGACTACGGAAATACCTACGCCGTGAAGACCGCCGGACACCTTATAGCCGCCACCGCCGAATTTACCGCCAGCATGCAATTTTGTTAAAACCAACTCTACCGCAGACATGCCAGACTCATGCATTCCTGTTGGAATACCACGACCATCATCGACAACGGTAATACTATTATCTTCATTAATGGATACTTCGATATGCGTCGCATACCCTGCGAGCGCTTCGTCCACTGAATTGTCTACTACTTCATAAACGAGGTGATGCAAACCGCGAATGGACGTACTACCAATGTACATCCCTGGGCGTTTACGGACCGCGTCTAGACCCTCAAGAACTTGTATATTCTGAGCGCCATAATTTTCTTCAGCCATTAAACAAACTCCTCCTAACGACATAAACCGCAATATGCTAATACACAACACATCTGCGGTGCTAGATTATCTCTTTATTATACTATAGATTGCTTATATCGTGAAAGCCCTATAATTTGCTACTTAAAAGCATATAAAACTCATCAATCCGTTTTTTAAGCGTTTTAAGTGATATACCAGATGCATACACACCATCATCTGTTACAATATACGTCTTTACCTTATCCTTGGGCACCACATACATGACCTCTGCGTCATAATGCGAAATGCCCGTCCTATGATGCTTACCAGATTCTGCATGAATCATGGTAATAATCGAATTCATAGGGATGCTAAAATTATCGCCAATATGTAAGTACATATTTTTCCTCTTATTTTCATCTAAATAAGAATGCTAAATAAACTCCATTTTTCTCTATCCTGCTATTGAATAGATGACCATTAATTTCGCAGCGACTTTGGCCCTGCGGAGCCCGAAGGGCGTAGTCAGACCTGGCCGGTGGAGCGAGAAATAATGGTCATCTATTCCAAAATTCCTTTTAGCATATTTAGCTCTTTATTTTTTTCATCGCTCAAGAATTTTGATCTATATTTATTACACAAGTTGATAACGTGTTGGTCTGTCAGTTCTTCAAGCCGTTTATGGGTTATGAGCATGGTAGCCATGTACATATGGTTTCGGCTCGTAGACCCATGGTAGACCTTATCTAAATAAAAATAAATCAATTCTCTCATGGCTATGGAAAAGTCTTTAAATGTGCATTTGATATATTGTTGAGCTTCGCTATATTTTATGTACGGACGTCGTCTGATTTGTGTTTTTATATCATTAATATGATTGCGATGCATTTCATATTCGCAGGACACACAATATTTTGTTTGCCTATTCATCAACGTATGACAACGCTCGCATCGATGATAGCCATGTTCTAGCAAATAAAGTTCCTTTTTGCGACTGCTAATGAGCACATTTCTAAACAGTTCTTTTAATTTTTCTTCTCCTAAGCTTTCAACCATAGCATCAATGGATTTCATATCATCATTGGACAATACGATTTTCGACATGTCGATATAGCCATCGATATCCGGCATATCTATTTTCAAAATTTCAGTATTCACCGTTTCTTTCACATAGCTCTGCCGATGCATGATGAGGCCCATTTCAGTGATGATATCACTTTTGTAATAGTCATTAATGGCCTTGAGGATGCGTTTTTGGTTCATCTTAACCTCTTGCATCCACTGCGAATTATCCGCACTGAGCACAATTTTCGGAGGTTTGATATCGATAATGCGCGTATGACCAGCATAAATGGGGCCCACCACATCACGCCAATGATGAATGAGTGTATTCAGTTTAAATTGTTCCAGTAAACCTAATTCATGTAGGCCACCAGCTAAGCACATATCAAGGCTTTCCATATTGGATATGCCCCTCCTGACATTGAATAAATTGAACACCTTGCAGGTTTTCAAAATCATGTATATCCGTCGTTGTAATGACGGTTTGAATGCGTTTATGAATGAACTGCAACAAATTGTTCCGTCTAGCTTCGTCTAGCTCGCTCAACACATCGTCTAAAAGCAATACGGGATATTCGCCTACTTCGGATTTGATAAATTCTAATTCACTCAGTTTTAGTGAAAGCACAGCCGTCCGCTGTTGCCCTTGGGATCCAAATTTTTTTAAATCGATAGCATCGGAAAAGAATCGCAAATCATCGCGATGAGGACCTACGCTTGTCGTCATGCGATGACGATCTTGAGGCAATGCCTCTTGCAGTAAATCGTAAAAGGCCTCCTTCGTGTACACCATATGACCCTCTTCCCCATATGGTTGTTCATAGCCTATGGTGAGATTTTCTAGGCCTCCCGTCAATTTACGATTCATCAAATCGATAAGCAAATTGATTTTCTTTAAACTTTCCATCCGTTTTTTTACGATGAAAGCCGCCATATCCGCCAGTTGTACATCCCATTCAGCAAGAGGAATATTCTGTTTACCGCGATATTCCTTCAATAATGTATTCCGTTGTTGCAATAAACGATTATATTGCAATAATTGATGATAATAAGTAGCGCTCGTTTGGGATATTTCCATATCTAAAAATCTGCGACGCCCCGATGGACTGCCCTTGATGAGCTGTAAATCCTCTGGGCAGAAGATGACCGTATTTAAAGTACCAATTAATTCCTTTTGCGAAATCTTAGTATCATTTAAGCGGATATCCTTAGGACCTTGTCGAAACAGCTTGATATTAACCTTTTGCGGTGTCTCCTTTTTCTCAAAATTCACCACAATGCCCGCTTCATTAGCGTTAAATAAAAGCATATCCGACGTATCATTTGTGCGGTGGCTTTTACCAATGGTACCGACGTAAATAGCCTCTAAAATATTGGTTTTACCAGCCCCATTGGTACCGTACAAGACGATGATTTCAGGCTGCAAATCAAGGGTTAAATCCTTATAGTTGCGAAACTGGAACAATTGCAGTGAGTTAATTCTCACCAATTATGCCTCCTCTTTGGTAACGATGAATTCCACATCGAGACCTTCTACACCAATCACGTCGCCATCGCGACATTTTTTGCGTTTTTCTGTAACGATGGTGCCATTTAATGTCAGCACTTGATCATCGATAAGACCTTTTACTTGGCCCCCTGTTTCAATGACGCCTTCTAATTTAAGCAATTGATCGATTTGAATGTACTCCGTATGGATTGGTACAAGTTGTTGTTTCATAACGTCCTCCTATGGTGGACAAATTACAGGATATACCAATTATATAATCATGACTAAAACGCATTATTATATAATTGATAATATGAATTTTTATGCATATAAATATACAATTAAGAATTTGTACGAACAGGTGTTACTACATAGGTATAGTTCGGATTATTATCTTGGCGAATCACAACAGGACCATTTTGTTTTAAATACATATGGATGTTATCGCCTGTGCTGTGGCGTAAAATATCGGAAATATAACGACCATTAAAGGAAATCGTGAATGGTGTGCCCTTAAATTCCACAGGAATTTCTTCCTTCGCCATACCAATTTCAGCATTTTGGCTGGACAAAGTCACTTGTTCTTCGGACCAATCATAGCGAATAACGTTGTAACTCATATCTTTTGCTAACAAGGATACACGATCAACAGCACCGGCAAATTCCTTGCGATCTACAACGGCACTGGAATCGAATTGAGCAGGAATTACCTTTTCATATTCTGGGTATGTGCCTTCGATTAAGCGAGAAATAATATAGATGGATTCAAACATGAACACGATTTGTGTGCGGTTCCAAATAATTTTAATAATAGAAGGGTTATCGGTTGGCAATAAACGAGATACTTCTGCCAAAGCCTTTGTTGGAATGATAACGCGCATAGGGGATGTGGCAGGTTCATCGATGGTTACCTTTTTTACAGCCATGCGATGTGTATCGGTAGCAACCATGGTTACTTCTTTGTCGTTTGCATCTTTGATTTCTAGCAAAGCTCCAGCAAATACAGGACGATCATCGTCGCTTGCTGCTGCATAGTTCGTAAGGTCGATGAGTTCTTTCATAGCTTGGCTATCGATATTGACATAATCTTGGTCGTGAATTTGTTCTACCAAGGAGAAATCATCTGGATGCAAGGTTACTAAATTAAATTCAGAGGAACCGGACGTGATTTTTAGCGTATTGCCATCCTCAGGTTTGCTCAATTGAATCGTTTCGCCTGGTAATTTGCGGATTAATTCTTGGAAATAACGAGAAGCAACCACTAATGTACCTGGTTCTAAGATATCGGCGTCGATTGTTAATTTAATGCCTAATTCAAAATCGTTACCTTGTAGTTCTACTTGATTGTTTTTTGTTGTTATATAAATGGAACCTGGTAGATTTGAACTTGTTTTATTTTGTGATACCTTTTGTAGAACGTTAATGGCTTTTTGGAGATTGGCCTTAGGAAATTTGATGTTCATAACGTAAATACTCTCCTTGTTTGTAATATTCGTTGTGCGATTTTCGTTGGTGCTCTATAGATAATCAACGATAGATCGGTTTTCTGATATGTTTTTGATTTGTTTGTTAGTTTAGTAGTATTTGTAGTAGGCGCTGTGAATGTGTGTACATGTGAAAGTTTTCTAGATTTCATGCGTTTCCACAGTTGTGGATAAGTATGTGTATACCTTGTTTTAGGTTATCCACATAATCACAGAAAATATAGATTTTTTCAATATCCACAGATTTATACACAACATATCCACAGAGTTATCCACACCCGTTTTAGTTGAGTGATGAAAGCTTTGCTTTGATGTCTAGGATAATTTGCTTTGTTTCCGGATTCTTGTCGATTTCTTTGCTGATCTTATCGTATGCATGCAAAATCGTCGTATGATCTCTGGAAAAAGCCGCTGCGATTTGTGGGTAGCTTTCATTAATCACATCGCGGCACAAATACATGGCAATTTGCCGTGGAAATGCGAACTGAGCCTTCCGTTTCTTGCCTAATAAATCTTGTTTCTTAATATTAAAATAGGTACTGATAAAGTCTTGAATGGACTCGATGTCGATAAGTGTTACCCGTTCCGTCGTGATGATGTCGGATAATGTTTTCTTCGTGTACTCCAAATCGATGCTGCTGGTCCGTTGTTCTAAGGATGCAGTACCGATGAGTTTATTGAAAGCCCCTTGTAGTACGCGAATGTTTTCATCGAATTGCAACGCCACGTAGTTGATGGCATCGTTGTCGATAACGAGATTACGATTCTTGTTGTTTTCCTTTTCAACGAGGGCTTTCAAAATGGCGATACGCGTTTCTAAATCTGGATTTTCCATGGTCGCCACATAGCCAGCTTGGAATCTAGAACGCAAGCGTTCTTCAAACTGATCCATGTCGTTTGGCATGGTATCGCTGGTGAGTACGATTTGCTTGTTATTGTCCAATAATTCATTGAAGGTGTTGAAAAACTCTGTTTTCGTGCCCTCTTTATTTTCCAAAAACTGAATATCATCGATGAGCAATACGTCGATGTTGCGGAACGTATTGCGAAACAACTCTCCTTGCCGCTTGCGTATGGATTCGATGAATAAATTCATGAACTTTTCGCTCGTTGTGCACATCACCTTGAGATTAGGATATCTTTCAACGATGGCATTGCCGATGGCGTGCATCAAATGCGTTTTACCGAGTCCGGATGGACCGTAGATAAAAAGCGGATTATAATCACCGCCAGGATGCTCCGACACATTTTGGGCTGCTCCAAACGGAATGCGATTCGCATTGCCTGTAATGTAATTATCAAATCGATATCCACTGTTGAGCTGGGATGAAGACAAATCGATAGGAATATCCGTAGATTGCAACGTTTGCACCATTTGTGGCTGCTCTACAGGAAACATCGGTTCATCTGGAATTAACTCGTCCACCTCTTTACGCTGGATATACACAGGATCTGCGTACACCGGTGTGTAAAATTCCTCTTGATATGGAACCTCCTGCTTTGCAGGTTTAGAGGATTTTTTATCGATATTGTCCGCGTTACTTATCACCGTATTTTCTATAGTGTTCGTACTAGTATTTTCTGCAGTATTCTCTGTGAAAGTATCTGCTACATGCGGTGCTGTTGGAACATCATCCTTTTGTGGAAACAGATCCAATAAAACCATATTTAATTCTTTGCCTGTCACTTGCTTGATGGCATCTGTTAACAACTTGCTGACCGTTTGCTGAGATTCGATGACACTTTTTATAAAACTCTGCATAACCCCAATGTGTATAGAATTATTATCTATACTCATTGGTATGAGAGAAGTACTCAAACTTGAATAAATCGCAGGCGGCAGTGTTTGTTTTGCTACTTGTAATATACGTTCCCATATATCATTAATATCAGCTGCTTGCATTTTGTTCCTCTTGTGTATAACTTTTACTAAAAATGTGTATAACTTTTGTTATTGTGTGCATAACTTATTCTGAAACTGTGGAAAAACCACAAATACCTGTGAATAACCTGTGCACAACTTGTGAATAAGAGAAAATAAAATTCCCTTCCAACCTTATAAATACTGAGTTTATACTATTCACAGGTCAAAAGAGAAAAAATGTGGATAACTTTTCTAAACTATCCGAAAAAAACTTATAAAAATATATATTTTTTACCAATTTCAATTATGATTGTACCAAAAATGAGGAAGATTGTCATTCAATCTGTGGATAACTTTTTTATAATTTCTTTACTCAGCATAATAAGATAGATTCTTTAAAGGTTAAGAGGGTACTCTCTCGCTCCACCGGCCGGGTCTGACTTCGCCCTTCGGGCTTCGCAGGGCCAAAGTCGCTGCGAGAGTACCCTCTTAACCTTCTCAATATCTATTAAGTGCTGAGTAAAGAAATTATAAATTGGCGGAAAGGGAAAAGGGTCTGACTCTGCCCTGCGGGCTCCGCAGGGCCAAAGTCGTAAAAAAATGATAACCTCACCTCTTTTGATCAAAAATAGTCAAAATAAACAAATTCCATATGGGAATGAGGAAAATAGAACAGGCGTGTACTAATTCGAAATAGGTATGTATATAGGGTGTTTTGGAAAATAGAACAGGCGTGTACTAATTCAAAATAGGTATGTGTATAGTGGGTTCTGGAAAATAGAACAGGCGTGTACTAATTCGAAATAGGTATGTATATAGGGTGTTCCGAAAAATAGAACAGGCCTGTTCTATTTCAAAAGAGGTGTATGTATGTTGCTCTAAAATAGTAGATTCTGTCTTCCCCGCCAAGGGAAGGTGCGCGCAATCTGTTTCAATAAAAAACAGGAGTTGATCTATAAGGTTCAGATAAAAAAAAGATATGGTGTCTTGATAAGATGTGAATGGTGTAATTTGTTTGGCTAATTTATGAATATTGTTTAATGATGGCTGCCTAATATTTTTGCAGCGACTTTGGCCCTGCGGAGGCCGTAGGCCGGAGTCAGACCCGGCCGGTGGAGCGAGAAAATATTAGGCAGCTATCATTACTTAAATGTAGTAATATTACTGGCAAACAAATTACATTTGTAGATTTTAATCGAAACACCATATCTTTTTTATATAAATATATATAGAAAACCCTGTTTTTTATTGACAGATTTGCGTTTTCCCTCTATAATTACCCTGTTATGGTATAAGTAAAACAAATATATAACGAGGAGGTGTTTTACTAATGAAACGTACATATCAACCAAATACTCTTTGGAGAAAACGTACCCATGGTTTCCGTGAACGCATGAAAACTATCGGTGGCCGTCTCGTTTTAAAAAGAAGACGTGCAAAAGGCAGAAAACGCTTATCTGCATAATATAATAGCTGTTAGGCAGGAGAAAAAACTTGGCGCTGCTGCCAAGTTTTTCTATTCTTAGGACTTAAGGACAATGCATATGGATTATTGCCTCGATAAAGCAAGACGACTGACGCACAATAATGAATATCGCCTTGTGTATAAGCACGGTAAATACGAAGTAGGCCGTATGTGTGTACTCTATCGTATGCCCGTGGCGAAGCAATCTACGCGCATTGGTTTTGTAACCGGCAAAAAGGTTGGTTGTGCTGTTGAGCGCAACCGAGCTAGACGGCTCATGAAAGAGGTGTATCGCCTCAATCAACATTCCATACGCGAAGGGTATCATATCGTAATTGTTGGACGTGGCCCTCTGAAAAACGCTACCTACGAAAAAGCGGAAAAGGAAATTTTGTATCTCTTGCGAAAAAGCAAATTATTGGTACAAAATGATAAATAGGACCACAAGTTAGAGGCTTTGGTCCTTTTTGTGTATATGGAGATTTCTATGAAACGCTGTATAACAATGCTTTTACGACTTTTAATTAGGTTCTATCAGCTTGCCATATCTCCCTTAAAACCTGGATGTTGCCGTTATTATCCGACATGTTCCACATATACTCTGCAGGCCATCGAAAAATATGGTCCTTTGAAAGGTAGCTGGATGGGTTTAAAACGCATTCTTCGCTGCCATCCTTTCCACAAGGGTGGCTATGATCCAGTTCCCTAACCCACTTGGGCTGGTTATATGTTTTGTGAAAGCAACTTTCACCATTACCATCTAGCACAGTTTTGGAAATACCTGAGCATCTGTATGGATGAAATTTAGACCATACCATAACGATATATAGATGCGCAAAGGACGGTTTCGGACTGTAAGAAAAAGGAGAAACAATGGAATTCTTAAGTAGTATATTCCACCCTATCGTTGAATTGATGACTACATTGGTAACCTATGCGTTCCAATTAACTCAAATGGTAGGCTATCCAAGCTACGGTGTGGCTATTATCCTTTTAACAATCGTTATTAAAGCGGTTTTGGCACCACTTACTGTAAAACAAATCAAATCCATGAAGGCTATGCAAGAGTTACAGCCTCGCATGAAAGAATTGCAAGATAAATACAAAAACGATCCTGCAAAACTTCAAGCGGAAATGGGTGCATTGTACAAAGAAATGGGCGTTAACCCATTGGCTGGTTGTTTGCCTCTATTGGTGCAAATGCCATTCTTGATCGCTATCTTCTATGCTTTACAAGGCTATCCATACGATCAAAACTATGTACAATTCTTATGGCTTCCTAGTCTTGGCGAACCAGATCCAATGTACATTTTGCCAGTATTGAGTGCATTATCTACATGGATTATGTCCAAGCAAACTAGTAGCGGTGCAACTGGTGCTGCTGCGCAACAACAAAAGATTATGACAATCTTTATGCCTTTATTCATTGGTTACATCTCTCTTAACTTCCCTTCTGGCTTAGTTATTTACTGGATCGTATCCAATGTATTCCAATTTGTGCAACAACATTTCATTTACAAAAGCTTAGAAGCTAAGAAATAGGAGACACTATGGAATTTATCGATGTATCTGCTAAAACCATTGAAGATGCCATTGCCAAAGGTGTAGCTCAATTGGCTGAAGATGGCCAAGAATTGGTTGAAACTAAGGTCTTAGAACAACCTTCTAATGGCTTCTTGGGCATTGGTCGTAAACCAGCAGTTGTTCGCTTATTCTTCACATCTGTAGCTAAAACTGCTACTCAAGAAGAAGTAGCTCATGTAGAAGAACAGTCTGTAGCTGTTGCTTCTAAGCCGGTAGCAACAAGTGAAACAGAAGTACAAGATACAGCAGTTGAAACTTTTGAAGGTGATGTTGTAGAAAAACCTTCTAAAAAGGAACTTTCAAAAGAAGATCAACAAGAAATTGCTGAAAAAGGTAAACAATTCCTCGATGATATGTTTACACAAATGGGCCTCACTGTAGTTATCGAAAAAATGATGACTAAAGATAAGATTACATTCCAAGTACACGGCGAAGATTTAGGTATTTTGATCGGTAAACATGGTCAAACATTGGATGCTATTCAATACTTAACAAATCTCGTGGCACACAAGGATGTATCTGGCCACTGTCACATCGTTGTAGATGTGGAAAATTACCGTTCTCGTCGAGAAGAAACATTGGTGAATCTCGCGAAACGCTTGGCTTCTAAGGTGAAACGCAACCGTCAAAAGGTTTCCTTAGAACCGATGAATGCTTTTGAACGTAAAATCATTCACACTGCCCTTCAAGGGGATAAAAACGTTGTTACTAACAGTGAAGGGGACGAACCGTTCCGTCACGTTGTGATTACGTACAAAAAATAATATAGTGGTGCAGCTTTCAAATAACTAGGTTTTCTGTTATTTGGGGGCTGCCCCCTTTATTCTTTAGGTTATGGTGAAAGCTAACCTAAGTTAATCTTCGCATGCAAAGATTAGTTTAGTTTAACTTTCACAGGCGAAGAACATATACAAAAGCAAATACTAGATAATCGAAATACGGAGATATTTATGTATATAGATGATACAATAGCGGCCATTGCGACGCCGCCCGGCATCGGCGGGGTTGGTATTATTCGGGTCAGCGGCAAGGATAGTTTTCCTATTGTAAATAGCCTGTTCAAGAGCGCTGGCACGGTTCCGTTGATGGACCGCCAAAATAGAACGATTCAATACGGGACTATTGTGGATCCTGCGACGAACAAGACCATCGACGAGGTTCTTGTGTTATTAATGAAGGGCCCTCATTCCTACACGGCAGAGGATGTGGTGGAAATTCAGTGTCATGGCGGTATTGTGCCGGTTCGACAAATTCTAAAATTGCTCGTCAATCACGATGTGCGCATGGCAGAGGCCGGCGAATTTACGAAGCGCGCCTTTATGA
>OBRO01000226.1_pt1 | contig 11377 bp, 7 predicted proteins | sample 1475671 | NCBI WGS metagenome assembly OBRO01 (sample SAMEA3360694, study PRJEB22359) | human gut metagenome | biome: ENVO:urban biome; feature: ENVO:human-associated habitat; material: ENVO:feces | place: Bangladesh | collected 2011
TTCGCCGATGCTGACGGCATCTGGCGTTATCCGGTAACAATCGAAGATGTTTCTCCACGTTACCTTGAAGCGCTGATCAATTATGAAGATCGCTGGTTCTGGAAGCATCCGGGGGTGAATCCATTCTCGGTGGCGCGCGCAGCATGGCAAGATCTCACTTCGGGACGGGTTATTTCCGGTGGCAGCACGCTCACTATGCAGGTTGCTCGTCTGCTTGATCCTCACCCCAAAACATTTGGCGGCAAAATTCGCCAGCTCTGGCGCGCGTTGCAACTGGAGTGGCATCTGTCTAAGCGTGAAATTCTGACCTTGTATCTTAACCGCGCTCCGTTTGGCGGTACGTTGCAGGGGATCGGTGCGGCAAGTTGGGCTTATCTCGGAAAATCGCCTGCGAATTTAAGCTATTCCGAGGCGGCAATGCTGGCGGTTTTGCCGCAAGCGCCCAGCCGTCTTCGCCCGGATCGTTGGCCGGAGCGTGCCGAAGCCGCGCGTAATAAAGTGCTCGAACGGATGGCCGTGCAAGGTGTGTGGTCCCGTGAGCAGGTAAAAGAGTCAAGGGAAGAACCCATCTGGCTGGCACCCCGACAAATGCCGCAACTGGCACCGCTGTTTTCGCGCATGATGCTCGGTAAAAGCAAAAGCGACAAAATCGTTACTACGCTGGATGCCGGTCTTCAACGACGTCTGGAAGAACTGGCGCAAAACTGGAAAGGACGATTGCCACCGCGCAGCTCACTGGCGATGATCGTGGTTGATCATACCGATATGCGTGTTCGCGGCTGGGTGGGATCGGTTGATCTCAACGATGATTCACGCTTTGGTCATGTTGATATGGTCAATGCGATCCGATCGCCAGGATCGGTGCTCAAACCGTTTGCTTATGGTCTGGCGCTGGATGAAGGCGTGATCCACCCGGCATCGCTGTTGCAAGACGTCCCCCGACGCACCGGTGATTACCGACCTGGCAACTTTGACAGCGGTTTTCATGGCCCGATCAGCATGAGTGAGGCGCTGGTGCGATCGCTGAACTTACCTGCTGTGCAGGTGCTGGAAGCCTATGGACCGAAACGGTTTGCGGCAAAGTTACGCAATGTTGGATTGCCGTTATATTTGCCCAACGGTGCTGCGCCGAATCTTTCGCTCATTCTCGGCGGCGCTGGTGCAAAACTGGGGGATATGGCGGCGGCCTATACCGCGTTTGCTCGCCACGGCAAGGCAGGCAAATTGGTGCTGCGCCGAATCTTTCGCTCATTCTCGGCGGCGCTGGCGCAAAACTGGAAGATATGGCAGCAGCGTATACCGCGTTTGCTCGCCACGGCAAGGCAGGCAAATTGCGCTTACAGCCTGACGATCCGCTGCTTGAACGGCCTTTAATGTCGTCGGGGGCGGCGTGGATCATTCGCCGGATTATGGCTGATGAAGCGCAACCCTTGCCGGATGGTGCCTTGCCGCGCGTCGCCCCACTGGCATGGAAAACGGGCACCAGCTATGGCTATCGTGATGCCTGGGCGATTGGGGTTAACGCTCGCTATGTCATTGGGATCTGGACTGGCAGACCGGACGGCACGCCCGTTGTTGGTCAGTTTGGCTTTGCCAGTGCCGTACCATTGTTGAATCAGGTCAATAATATCTTACTGTCGCGCAGTGCGAATCTGCCGGAAGACCCGCGCCCGAACTCAGTCACTCGTGGCGTTATCTGCTGGCCGGGCGGACAGTCTTTGCCGGAAGGTGACGGTAACTGTCGCCGCCGCCTGGCAACCTGGCTGCTGGACGGGAGTCAGCCGCCAACTCTATTACTGCCGGAGCAGGAAGGCATTAATGGCATTCGTTTCCCCATCTGGCTGGATGAAAACGGCAAACGTGTTGCCGCTGATTGCCCTCAGGCGCGACAAGAAATGATAAATGTCTGGCCGCTACCGCTGGAACCCTGGTTGCCCGCATCAGAACACCGCGCTGTGCGCTTACCACCGGCCTCGACAATTTGCCCGCCATACGGTCACGATGCACAACTCCCGCTGCAGCTAACAGGTGTGCGCGATGGCGCGATTATTAAACGTTTACCGGGCGCAGCGGAAGCGACTTTGCCGTTGCAATCAAGTGGAGGGGCAGGTGAACGCTGGTGGTTTCTGAATGGCGAACCGTTAACTGAACGCGGGCGCAACGTGACCCTGCATTTGACGGATAAAGGTGATTATCAATTGCTGGTGATGGATGACGTGGGGCAAATCGCGACAGTGAAATTTGTCATGCAATAGTCTGTTTTGTCCCTGATTGTTGCTAAAACTCATTTTATTTTAAAAAAATGTTACCTTCATCAATAGTCAACGGCCCTGTTGCTCATTATAATCCGCGCCATCTCGTACGCTGGTACAGACAACAACAGAACAATTTACAGAGGTAAAAATGGCTATTGAACGTACTTTTTCCATCATCAAACCGAACGCAGTAGCAAAAAACGTGATTGGTAGTATCTTTGCGCGCTTTGAAGCTGCAGGGTTCAAAATTGTCGGCACCAAAATGCTGCACCTGACCGTTGAACAGGCTCGTGGCTTTTATGCTGAACACGATGGAAAACCGTTCTTTGATGGTCTGGTTGAATTCATGACCTCTGGCCCGATCGTGGTTTCCGTGCTGGAGGGTGAAAACGCCGTTCAGCGTCACCGCGATCTTGAAAATGCTGTTCAGCGTCACCGCGATCTGCTGGGCGCGACCAATCCGGCAAACGCACTGGCCGGTACTCTGCGTGCTGATTACGCTGACAGCCTGACCGAAAATGGTACCCACGGTTCTGATTCCGTCGAATCTGCCGCTCGCGAAATCGCTTATTTCTTCGGCGAAGGCGAAGTGTGCCCGCGCACCCGTTAATAATTTCGTAAATGCCGCGTGCAAACGTGGCATCCGTGCGCCAGAATTTGTACAATGCAGCGCCCCCGGACGAGCAGCCGCTCACCGGGGCGTTTCTTTTTTCAACCCTCCAGGGGCCATAACGTGTAATAACGAGGCCGGAATAGCATATGTCTGAACAATTAGTCACACCTGAAAACGTCACCACGAAAGATGGAAAAATCAACCTGCTGGATCTCAACCGTCAGCAGATGCGGGAGTTTTTTAAAGATTTAGGTGAAAAACCCTTCCGCGCCGATCAGGTGATGAAGTGGATGTATCACTATTGCTGCGACAACTTTGATGAGATGACCGACATCAATAAAGTGTTGCGCGGCAAACTGAAAGAGGTGGCGGAAATCCGTGCACCGGAAGTGGTTGAAGAACAGCGTTCATCTGACGGCACCATTAAATGGGCGATCGCCGTTGGCGATCAGCGCGTTGAAACGGTGTATATCCCGGAAGACGACCGTGCCACGCTCTGCGTCTCTTCGCAGGTGGGGTGTGCGCTGGAGTGTAAATTCTGTTCCACCGCCCAGCAGGGCTTTAACCGCAACCTGCGGGTATCGGAAATTATCGGCCAGGTGTGGCGTGCGGCGAAAATTGTCGGCGCAGCAAAAGTCACCGGTCAGCGCCCAATCACTAACGTAGTGATGATGGGTATGGGCGAGCCGCTGCTCAACCTGAACAACGTCGTTCCGGCGATGGAAATCATGCTTGATGATTTCGGTTTTGGCCTGTCAAAACGTCGCGTCACGCTTTCCACTTCCGGTGTGGTTCCGGCGCTGGATAAACTCGGCGATATGATCGACGTTGCGCTGGCAATTTCCCTGCACGCGCCGAACGACGAAATTCGTGACGAAATTGTGCCGATCAACAAAAAGTACAATATCGAAACGTTCCTTGCGGCGGTGCGCCGTTATCTGGAGAAATCCAACGCCAATCAGGGCCGAGTCACTATTGAATACGTGATGCTTGACCACGTTAACGACGGCACTGAACACGCGCACCAACTGGCGGAACTGCTGAAAGATACGCCGTGTAAGATCAACCTGATCCCGTGGAACCCGTTCCCGGGCGCGCCGTATGGACGCAGTTCGAACAGCCGTATCGACCGTTTCTCAAAAGTGCTGATGAGCTACGGTTTCACCACTATTGTGCGTAAAACTCGTGGTGATGATATCGATGCTGCCTGTGGTCAGTTGGCGGGCGATGTTATCGACCGTACGAAACGTACCCTGCGTAAACGGATGCAGGGTGAAGCCATCGACATTAAAGCGGTCTGATAGCCATTACGCCACGGTTACTTTATGTACCGTGGCGTAATCTTTTATGAATGAAGTATTAAGTTGCAATTGTCTGGTCAATATTAACGGTGCGTTTTTGCTGACTTTAAGGCAGTATGTAACGATGCAACAGTAAGTTAGCCTTAGTGAATGTGGGCTTTGTCACGAGCACACAGACGGTCTTATACTGTATGATAACGGTTAACTTAACGGATGTTTCGCGGTGTGGGTGAGCATGATGGTTCACCGGCATCTCAATTCTCATTTAAACGTACCTGCAGCGAATGAATACTGAAGCCACGCACGACCAAAATGAAGCACTTACTACCGGCGCTCGCCTGCGTAATGCTCGCGAACAACTAGGACTTAGTCAGCAGGCCGTTGCCGAGCGACTTTGCCTGAAGGTTTCCACGGTACGCGACATTGAAGAAGATAAGGCACCCGCCGATCTTGCTTCAACATTCCTGCGCGGATATATCCGCTCTTATGCGCGTCTGGTACATATTCCAGAAGAAGAACTGCTGCCAGGGCTGGAAAAGCAGGCTCCACTACGGGCTGCAAAAGTTGCGCCGATGCAGAGTTTTTCCCTCGGTAAACGCCGCAAAAAACGTGACGGCTGGCTGATGACCTTCACCTGGCTGGTGTTGTTTGTGGTTATTGGTCTGAGCGGTGCCTGGTGGTGGCAAGACCACAAAGCTCAGCAGGAAGAGATCACCACTATGGCCGATCAATCTTCGGCGGAACTGAGCAGTAATAGCGAGCAGGGGCAGAGTGTTCCATTAAATACGTCGACAACTACAGACCCGGCTACAACGTCCACGCCGCCAGCGTCTGTGGATACTACCGCAACCAACACGCAAACACCTGCCGTAACTGCGCCAGCACCAGCTGTTGATCCGCAACAGAATGCGGTTGTTTCGCCTTCGCAGGCAAATGTTGATACCGCCGCGACCCCGGCACCAACGGCAGCAACAACGCCAGATGGTGCTGCGCCGTTGCCAACCGATCAGGCTGGCGTGACCACGCCGGTGGCTGATCCGAATGCGCTGGTGATGAACTTTACTGCCGATTGCTGGCTGGAGGTCACTGATGCTACCGGTAAAAAATTGTTTAGCGGTATGCAGCGTAAAGACGGTAATTTGAACTTAACCGGCCAGGCACCGTACAAACTGAAAATTGGTGCGCCAGCCGCAGTACAGATCCAGTATCAAGGGAAACCTGTCGATCTGAGTCGTTTTATCAGAACTAACCAGGTTGCGCGTCTGACCCTCAATGCCGAACAATCACCGGCGCAGTAACAGACGGGTAACGCGGGAGATTTTTCATGCATAACCAGGCTCCAATTCAACGTAGAAAATCAACACGTATTTACGTTGGGAATGTGCCGATTGGCGATGGTGCTCCCATCGCCGTACAGTCCATGACCAATACGCGTACGACAGACGTCGAAGCAACGGTCAATCAAATCAAGGCGCTGGAACGCGTTGGCGCTGATATCGTCCGTGTATCCGTACCGACGATGGACGCGGCAGAAGCGTTCAAACTCATCAAACAGCAGGTTAACGTGCCGCTGGTGGCTGACATCCACTTCGACTATCGCATTGCGCTGAAAGTAGCGGAATACGGCGTCGATTGTCTGCGTATTAACCCTGGCAATATCGGTAATGAAGAGCGTATTCGCATGGTGGTTGACTGTGCGCGCGATAAAAACATTCCGATCCGTATTGGCGTTAACGCCGGATCGCTGGAAAAAGATCTGCAAGAAAAGTATGGCGAACCGACGCCGCAGGCGTTGCTGGAATCTGCCATGCGTCATGTTGATCATCTCGATCGCCTGAACTTCGATCAGTTCAAAGTCAGCGTGAAAGCGTCTGACGTCTTCCTCGCTGTTGAGTCTTATCGTTTGCTGGCAAAACAGATCGATCAGCCGCTGCATCTGGGGATCACCGAAGCCGGTGGTGCGCGCAGCGGGGCAGTAAAATCCGCCATTGGTTTAGGTCTGCTGCTGTCTGAAGGCATCGGCGACACGCTGCGCGTATCGCTGGCGGCCGATCCGGTCGAAGAGATCAAAGTCGGTTTCGATATTTTGAAATCGCTGCGTATCCGTTCGCGCGGGATCAACTTCATCGCCTGCCCGACCTGTTCGCGTCAGGAATTTGATGTTATCGGTACGGTTAACGCGCTGGAGCAACGCCTGGAAGATATAATCACTCCGATGGACGTTTCGATTATCGGCTGCGTGGTGAATGGCCCAGGTGAGGCGCTGGTTTCTACACTCGGCGTCACCGGCGGCAACAAGAAAAGCGGCCTCTATGAAGATGGCGTGCGCAAAGACCGTCTGGACAACAACGATATGATCGACCAGCTGGAAGCACGCATTCGTGCGAAAGCCAGTCAGCTGGACGAAGCGCGTCGAATTGACGTTCAGCAGGTTGAAAAATAATAACGTGATGGGAAGCGCCTCGCTTCCCGTGTATGATTGAACCCGCATGGCTCCCGAAACATTGAGGGAAGCGTTGAGGGTTCATTTTTATATTCAGAAAGAGAATAAACGTGGCAAAAAACATTCAAGCCATTCGCGGCATGAACGATTACCTGCCTGGCGAAACGGCCATCTGGCAGCGCATTGAAGGCACACTGAAAAACGTGCTCGGCAGCTACGGTTACAGTGAAATCCGCTTGCCGATTGTAGAGCAGACCCCGCTATTCAAACGTGCGATTGGTGAAGTCACCGACGTGGTTGAAAAAGAGATGTACACCTTTGAGGATCGCAATGGCGACAGCCTGACTCTGCGCCCTGAAGGGACGGCGGGCTGTGTACGCGCCGGCATCGAGCATGGTCTTCTGTACAATCAGGAACAGCGTCTGTGGTATATCGGGCCGATGTTCCGTCACGAGCGTCCGCAGAAAGGGCGTTATCGTCAGTTCCATCAGTTGGGCTGCGAAGTTTTCGGTCTGCAAGGTCCGGATATCGACGCTGAACTGATTATGCTCACTGCCCGCTGGTGGCGCGCGCTGGGTATTTCCGAGCACGTAACTCTTGAGCTGAACTCTATCGGTTCGCTGGAAGCACGCGCCAATTACCGCGATGCGCTGGTGGCATTCCTTGAGCAGCATAAAGAAAAGCTGGACGAAGACTGCAAACGCCGCATGTACACTAACCCGCTGCGCGTGCTGGATTCAAAAAATCCGGAAGTGCAGGCGCTTCTCAACGACGCTCCGGCATTAGGCGATTATCTGGACGAGGAATCTCGTGAGCATTTTGCCGGTCTGTGCAAACTGCTTGAGAGCGCGGGGATCGCTTACACCGTAAACCAGCGTCTGGTGCGCGGTCTGGATTACTATAACCGTACCGTTTTCGAGTGGGTGACTAACAGCCTCGGTTCCCAGGGCACCGTGTGTGCAGGTGGTCGTTATGACGGTCTGGTGGAACAACTGGGTGGTCGTGCAACACCGGCAGTCGGTTTTGCGATGGGCCTCGAACGTCTTGTATTGTTAGTACAGGCCGTTAATCCGGAATTTAAAGCCGATCCTGTTGTCGATATATACCTGGTGGCTTCAGGTGCTGATACACAATCTGCGGCTATGGCATTAGCTGAGCGTCTGCGTGATGAATTACCGGGCGTGAAATTGATGACCAACCACGGCGGCGGCAACTTTAAGAAACAGTTTGCCCGTGCTGATAAATGGGGTGCCCGCGTTGCTGTGGTGCTGGGTGAGTCTGAAGTGGCTAACGGCACAGCAGTAGTGAAGGATTTGCGCTCTGGTGAGCAAACGGCAGTTGCGCAGGATAGCGTAGCCGCGCATTTGCGCACGTTACTGGGTTAAGGAAGGAGAAGGACAGCGTGGAAATTTACGAGAACGAAAACGACCAGGTAGAAGCGGTTAAACGCTTTTTTGCTGAAAATGGCAAAGCACTGGCTGTTGGGGTGATTTTGGGCGTTGGCGCACTGATTGGCTGGCGCTACTGGAACAGCCATCAGGTTGATTCTGCACGCTCCGCTTCTCTTGCCTATCAAAATGCGGTTACCGCAGTGAGCGAAGGCAAACCGGATAGCATCCCGGCGGCGGAAAAATTTGCTGCTGAAAATAAAAATACTTATGGTGCGCTGGCTTCTTTGGAACTTGCGCAGCAATTTGTTGACAAAAATGAACTAGAGAAAGCTGCCGCCCAGTTACAACAGGGGCTGGCAGACACGAGCGATGAAAATCTCAAAGCCGTGATAAATCTGCGTCTTGCTCGCGTTCAGGTACAGCTCAAGCAGGCTGATGCCGCGCTGAAAACCCTTGATACCATCAAAGGTGAAGGGTGGGCTGCCATTGTTGCCGACCTGCGTGGTGAAGCATTGCTGAGCAAAGGTGATAAGCAAGGTGCGCGTAGTGCATGGGAAGCAGGCGTGAAAAGCGATGTTACTCCGGCACTGAGCGAAATGATGCAGATGAAAATTAATAATTTGTCCATCTGAGAGGGACCCGATGCAATTGCGTAAATTACTGCTGCCAGGACTGCTTTCCGTTACCCTTTTAAGCGGCTGTTCGCTGTTTAACAGCGAAGAAGATGTGGTAAAGATGTCCCCATTGCCAACCGTTGAAAACCAGTTTACGCCGACCACGGCGTGGAGCACTTCCGTTGGTAGCGGCATTGGCAACTTCTATTCCAATCTTCATCCGGCACTGGCGGACAACGTTGTCTATGCAGCGGACCGCGCTGGTTTAGTAAAAGCGCTGAATGCGGATGATGGCAAAGAAATCTGGTCTGTCAGCCTGGCCGAGAAAGATGGCTGGTTCTCTAAAGAGCCTGCATTACTTTCTGGCGGTGTGACCGTGTCTGGTGGGCATGTCTACATTGGCAGCGAAAAGGCGCAGGTTTACGCGCTGAATACCAGCGATGGTACTGTGGCATGGCAAACTAAAGTCGCGGGTGAAGCACTTTCGCGCCCGGTGGTCAGCGACGGTCTGGTGTTAATCCACACCAGTAACGGTCAGTTACAAGCGCTGAACGAAGCTGACGGCGCTGTCAAATGGACAGTTAACCTCGATATGCCTTCGCTCTCTTTGCGTGGCGAGTCTGCGCCGGCAACGGCTTTTGGTGCGGCCGTCGTGGGTGGCGATAATGGTCGCGTCAGCGCAGTGCTGATGGAACAGGGCCAGATGATTTGGCAGCAGCGTATTTCCCAGGCGACCGGTTCTACCGAAATTGACCGTCTGAGCGATGTTGACACGACTCCCGTCGTTGTTAACGGCGTTGTTTTCGCGCTGGCCTATAATGGTAACCTGACGGCGCTTGATCTGCGCAGTGGTCAGATTATGTGGAAACGCGAACTGGGTTCGGTGAATGATTTCATCGTCGACGGCAATCGCATCTATCTGGTCGATCAAAATGACCGGGTGATGGCGTTGACCATTGATGGCGGCGTTACGCTGTGGACACAAAGCGATCTGCTGCATCGCCTGCTGACTTCTCCGGTGCTGTATAATGGCAACCTGGTGGTCGGTGACAGTGAAGGTTATCTGCACTGGATTAACGTCGAAGATGGTCGTTTCGTTGCCCAGCAAAAAGTTGATAGTTCCGGTTTCCAGACTGAACCGGTTGCTGCTGACGGCAAACTGCTGATCCAGGCAAAAGACGGAACCGTGTACTCTATTACACGTTAATCGTCTCTGTCGTTCACTTTGAAAACGGCTCCTGGACAGGGGCCGTTTTCCTGTTTTTAACAACGACACGAATATAGCGTGCGTTGTCTGATGATTTATAAAAATGAGGCTTTAAACATGGTACCTGTGGTCGCGCTTGTCGGGCGCCCTAACGTAGGAAAATCCACGTTATTTAACCGTCTAACTCGCACCCGAGATGCGCTGGTTGCGGATTTCCCGGGTCTGACTCGTGACCGTAAGTACGGTCGTGCGGAAATTGAAGGCCGTGAGTTTATCTGCATTGATACCGGCGGGATTGATGGCACAGAAGACGGTGTAGAAACCCGCATGGCGGAACAGTCGCTGCTGGCGATTGAAGAAGCGGACGTCGTACTGTTTATGGTGGATGCGCGCGCGGGCCTGATGCCGGCAGATGAAGCGATTGCCAAACATCTGCGCTCCCGTGAAAAACCGACCTTCCTGGTGGCAAACAAAACTGACGGTCTGGATCCCGATCAGGCAGTGGTTGATTTCTACTCGCTTGGTTTAGGTGAAATCTACCCGATCGCCGCGTCTCACGGTCGTGGCGTATTAAGTCTGCTGGAGCATGTGCTGCTGCCGTGGATGGAAGATCTCGCACCGCAAGAGGAAGTCGACGAAGACGCTGAATACTGGGCGCAATTTGAAGCGGAAGAGAACGGCGAAGAAGAAGAGGAAGACGACTTCGACCCGCAAAGTCTGCCGATCAAACTGGCGATTGTGGGTCGCCCGAACGTAGGTAAGTCTACACTCACTAACCGTATTCTTGGTGAAGAGCGCGTTGTTGTTTACGACATGCCTGGCACGACGCGTGACAGTATCTACATTCCAATGGAACGCGACGGACGTGAGTATGTGCTCATTGACACCGCTGGCGTACGTAAACGCGGCAAAATCACCGATGCTGTAGAGAAATTCTCCGTAATCAAAACGTTGCAGGCCATTGAAGACGCCAACGTGGTGATGTTAGTGATTGATGCGCGCGAAGGTATTTCCGATCAGGATCTCTCGCTGCTGGGCTTTATTCTCAATAGTGGGCGCTCACTTGTCATTGTGGTGAATAAGTGGGATGGCCTGAGTCAGGAAGTGAAAGAGCAGGTGAAAGAAACGCTGGACTTCCGTCTGGGCTTTATCGATTTTGCTCGTGTGCACTTTATCTCTGCCTTGCACGGCAGTGGTGTTGGTAACTTGTTTGAATCAGTACGTGAAGCGTATGACAGCTCCACCCGTCGTGTGGGGACCTCTATGCTGACGCGCATCATGACGATGGCTGTTGAAGATCACCAACCGCCGCTGGTACGCGGTCGTCGTGTGAAGCTGAAATATGCCCACGCCGGTGGTTATAACCCGCCGATTGTGGTGATTCACGGTAAGATCGGTTATAACCCGCCGATTGTGGTGATTCACGGTAATCAGGTGAAAGACCTGCCTGATTCCTACAAGCGTTACCTGATGAACTACTTCCGCAAATCCCTGGACGTAATGGGATCGCCGATTCGTATTCAGTTCAAAGAAGGGGAAAACCCGTATGCGAA
>OBRO01000231.1_pt1 | contig 11144 bp, 8 predicted proteins | sample 1475671 | NCBI WGS metagenome assembly OBRO01 (sample SAMEA3360694, study PRJEB22359) | human gut metagenome | biome: ENVO:urban biome; feature: ENVO:human-associated habitat; material: ENVO:feces | place: Bangladesh | collected 2011
CATCTTCGTTATATTCGAACATAGGGAAATCAGTTACCCATGTGAATGCCAATTTATCTTGGTCAATCATGTTCATACGGCGTGCCATTTCAAGGCGTAATTCGCCTAATGCACGTGCCACAGTTGCAGGTTTATCAGCAATCATCAATACAAGGTCGCCACCTTTAGCGCCCATTTTTTCACCGATATTGCGGATTGTATCTTCGCCTAAGAACTTCATGATTTGAGATTTAATGGAACCGTCAAGCAAGCCCAAGCCAAACCTTTTGCACCGTAGCGATTTACGTATGCTACCAAATCATCGAGTTCACGACGAGGAATACCTGCATCACCAGGTACAACGATACCTTTTACGATACCACCATTGTCGATAACAGAGCGGAATACTTTGAATTCAGTATCTTTTACGAGTTCAGTTACATCTGTGAAAGCCATGTCAAAGCGAAGATCTGGTTTATCAGAACCGTATTTATCCATCGCTTCATCCCATGTAATACGAGGCATAGGCAATGGAATTTCTTTGCCCAATGTCTTTTTGAACACTTCTGCAACCATTTGTTCCAATAGTGCATAAATGTCCTCTTCATCAACGAAGCTCATTTCCAAGTCGAGTTGTGTGAATTCTGGTTGACGGTCTGCACGCAAATCTTCATCGCGGAAGCAACGAACGATTTGGAAATATTTTTCATAGCCTGCTACCATCAAAATTTGTTTGAAAATTTGTGGAGATTGAGGCAATGCATAGAATGTGCCTGCATTCACACGAGAAGGTACTAAATAGTCACGCGCGCCTTCTGGTGTAGATTTTGTAAGCATAGGTGTTTCGATTTCAAGGAAATCACGGCTATCGAAGAAATCGCGCATAGCCTTTGTTACCTTGTGACGTAAAATCAAGTTGCGTTGCATTTCTGGACGACGCAAGTCAAGGTAACGATATTTCAAGCGGATGTTTTCATCTACATCGATATTGTCTTGAATGTAGAATGGAGGTGTTTTCGCAGAATTCAATACGCGAAGTTCTTCACAATACATTTCATAAGCGCCTGTAGGCAAGTTAGGATTGATTGCTTCTTCATCGCGTTTTGTAATTTTACCGCGTACACAAAGCACATATTCATTACGAACATCTTCAGCCTTGTGGAAAGATTCCACATTATGATCTGGGGACGCTACAACTTGAACGATGCCAGAACGATCTCGCAAGTCCAAGAAAATCAAACCGCCGTGGTCACGACGACGTTCAACCCAACCACATAATACGACCTCTTTACCTACTTCTGCTTCAGAAATAGTGCCACATCCGTGCGTACGGTGTAAGCCTTTCATTGTTTCCATTCTACTTGTCATCCTTTCACCAAAGAAGATATACGTTCAGAAACAGACGCTAATGGTACTGTTTCTTGTTCACTTGTTTCCATAAAACGAATGATGGCCTCTTGCTTAGCCAATTCATCATCACCCAATATGATAACATATTTTGCATGAATTTTGTTAGCATATTTTAATTGAGCCTTCATACTTTTACCTTGTCCATCCATTTCCGCAGTGATATATGCGCTACGTAAAGTTTGACAAATCTTGAAAGCTTCTAATTTTGCAGCCTCTCCAAGGGCTACTACAAATACTGCTGGTTCGATTGTCGGTTCAGGCAACAAGTTTTGTTTTTCTAAAGCCAATAACAATCGTTCCATGCCCATTGCAAAACCAATAGCTGGTGTATGAGGACCATCGAGTTCCTCTACAAGACCATCATAACGACCACCACCAGCAACGGCACTTTGCGCACCTAATGGAGTATATTGAACTTCAAAGGCAGTTTTTGTGTAGTAATCTAGGCCACGAACCAAACGTGGATTTAGATTATATTGAATATTCGCCGCATCAAGTAATGTTTTAAGTTCTTCAAAATGGGTATTACATTCTTCGCATAGATGTTCATGAATCTCAGGAGCGCCTACGGATAAGGCTTTGCACGTTTCATTTTTACAATCTAATAAGCGCAATGGATTTTTATATAACCGCTCTTGGCAATCTTCACAAAGTTGATCTTTTTTAGGTTCAAAGAATTCAATCAACTTTTGACGATACGTAGGACGACAATTTGGACAACCTACAGAGTTCACCTCTACATTGAGATCCTTAAGGCCGAAATCTTTCAACAACTGTACAATCATACAGATAACTTCGCTATCCACTACAGGAGATGGAGAACCGAGTACTTCTGCACCAAATTGATGGAATTCACGATAGCGACCAGCTTGCGGTTTATCGTGACGGAACATGGAACCCATATAGAACCATTTTGTTAAATTTTCTTTACCATACACCTTATTTTCAAGGTAAGCCCGTACGGCAGAAGCCGTATTTTCAGGGCGCAATGTATAGCTTTGTTCCTTGTCATCGCCAGTGGAGAAGGTATACATTTCCTTTGATACTACGTCCGTAGTTTCCCCAATGCCCCGCAAAAATAATTTTGTATCTTCAAAGGCAGGTGTGCGAATTTCACTAAAGCCATAAGCTTTACAAATTTCGCGCATATGCTGTTCTATATAATGCCAATTTACAATTTGTTCTGGCAAGAAATCTTGTGTACCTCTTGGTCTTTTAATAGCCATTACACAACCTCCCAAAATGATTTACATAATGCATGCCGCTTAGCTAATAAAGCCTTTAATGTATCTGTATATACATCTACATCCTTTGGCATGTGTTGTTTTTTCTGTCTAAACGCAGGGGCCTTCATCCATTTAGATGATCCACCTGGTCCCATAGACATAATTGTTTGCCGCTCTTCCATAATTTGAATATTATATTCACACGCTTTACCTGGTAATGTATACCCAATATTTTCGAGTTGCCCTCTCATATATTGTTGGCGATATAGATAATATGGCACATAACCGGCCTGCTCTAATCGCTCCTTAGCATACTGCACCATGTGCTTTACCACGGACTCATCAGGTACATCATGTTGCATGTTCAAATCATATAGCGGACTACCGCGTTTGATAGCTAACGTATGAATTGTAACATTTTCAGGCAAATTATGACAAATATAATCCATGTTATGTACCATATGTTTTATATTTTGCCCTGGCAGTCCTGCTATAAAATCCATATTAACAGCAAAATCTGTATGTTTTTTAACATATTGATACATATCATCGATATCTTGTGCGCTATGTCCACGCCCGATGCGACGTAATATGGTATCGTCCATCGTTTGAGGATTAATGCTAATGCGATTTACATGACACGCTTGCATAGACTGTATTTTTTCAGTGGTTATAGAATCTGGTCTTCCCGCTTCAACCGTGAATTCACGCCCTTCCGGTATCAATGCAGCTAATCCAGTTAGAACTCGATGAAAGTCTTCATTATTCAATATAGTGGGTGTACCACCACCCATATAGAGCGTATTCGTGTGCAAATTGTAACTTTCACAAATCCAGCGTACATCATCTATATCCTCTAATAAGGCTGCTATGAATTCAGATTGTCGATGATACTCTTGATATAAACCGTATGGAAATGAACAATATATACAACGTGTTTCGCAAAACGGAATACCACAATAGAGACTTATATCCTTTGCAGAGTGAGACTCTAAAAAAGGGCGTTGATATTGTCCAATACGGCTGAGAGTATCTAATTTTTCCAAAGACACAGAAAACTCGTCCCTAATGTGACGAGTTGCATCCTCTAATGAACCATATTGATCTATATATTTATGAAGTAATTTAGTAGGACGCACCCCTACCATTGTGCCCCACTCATTATGAGCAGGTAAACCTTGTTCTGTACGCAACAATACAAGTAAGGACTGGCCTATTGAGCGTCGGCCCATAGAAGATACAGGACCTGTCAAAGTATGTTCAACGCCACGAATAGATACGGTCAAGACATACATATCATCACGCTCAACAGCCTGTAGGATTACATCAGCCTTTTCATTGCGCGAAAATAGCCCTGCTGCGCCACAGTTGTGGGCCACTACCGATCCAAGTGGTAGTGGCCCTGTGTAATGATATCCATTAAGCATGATGTGCCATTTTATCGAGCTTTTCAAGTTCTGCTGGCGTCATATGTGCTTGGCAATCACTGCAGTAACCATATACTTTTAATTGATGATCGATGGTGCGGAAATTCAATTTCTTTGCAATGATAGATTCCAATGTTTCTAGCATATCATCTTCAAACTCGGAAACCTTACCACATTTTACACAGATCAAATGATGATGGAAATGGGCAAACTCTTCGTCATTTAATTCATAACGATTACGGCCATCACCAAAGTCAAGACGTTTTAACAAATCTAGTTCTGTAAATAAATCCAATGTACGGTAGATAGTAGCAAGTCCGATATCTGGCGCTACTTCTTTTACCAATACATATACATCTTCTGCGCTCAAGTGATTTTCTTCAGCATCGATGAAAGCTTGTAAAATCGTTTGACGTTGTGTAGTCAATTTGTATTTTTTGTCTTTAATACGTTCTTTTAATTTTTCCAATGTTGTATTCATAATTACTATCCCCTTTACTAAATAAATTAATTAAGCACCTACAAATGGATTATATTGTTTTTCATAACCAATTTGTGTTTCTGGACCATGTCCAGGATATACCATTGTATTGTCTGGCAATGTATATAACTTTGTTTTAATCGCGTTGATGAGGGCATCATAATCACCTTCTACAAAATCAGTGCGCCCCACAGATTGATTAAATAAAGTATCCCCAACAAATACTAAACCCGGCATATAGTAGCATACGCCGCCAGGTGTGTGACCTGGTGTTTCGTATACTGTCAAATCAATAGCACCACATGTGATGTGATCACCTTCATGAACCTCTATAATGCGCCCTTTCACGGTGATAGGTGTGGGATTGCTATAATTGCTTAGATTCAATTCCGGATCACTTAAGTATTTCACATCATTATGATGTATATAGATAGGCACATCGTAAGCATCTACAATGCCTTGTACGCCACCGATGTGATCCCCATGACCATGAGTTAAGAGAACTGCTTTCGGCTTTAAATTATGTTTTTTTAAGGCTTCCAACACTTCTGTCGTAGCAGGATCGATAATGAACGCTTCTCCCTGTTCCTTATCGCCTATCACATAACAATTGGTTCCAAGCGGTCCCAACGGCATACGCATGAGAACTAAATTTGATGTATCCATTATGCACCACCTTTACTACGTTGTACCGTGTACACTTCACGGATACGACGCAATTTAGTCATAACAAAATCAAGTTGCGATATATCTCGAATTTCAACAACGATGTTGATCATTACATTTTTCGTGTTTTCAAGGACTTTGGCATTCATATTGGTAATGGTAATTTTCAATTCTGAAAGCACCGCCATTACCTCCATGAGGATTCCTGATCTATCATAGGCTTGAATATCAATGCCTACATGGAAGGATTCACTCGATGATTCATCCCACGAAACTTCAATCATACGCTCTAGATCTTCCGGTGTATGACCAAGGCTTGTACAATCGGATCGATGTACGGAAACACCACGACCTCTTGTAATATAACCGATGATATCGTCGCCTGGTACAGGATTACAACATTTCGCCATACGAACCATAACACCAGGCTCGCCTTTTACGAGAACACCAGTGCCATTCTTAGCTTTTTTAGCCCCTTGCACCTTTAACTTTTCAATGATTTGTTCCGTTGTTTTATGAGCATCTTCATGCTCTTTAGATTTTTTATATAGTTCAACCAATCGCAATAGAACGGTACTTACCGGTATCCCACCATAGCCACAAGCGGCATATAGCTCATTTTCAGTATTGGACTTCAACTGTTTTACTACTTGTTGAATGCGATTGTCACTACAAAGCTCTTTCCAACTATAATTGAGGCGTTTTGCTTCGCGTTCAAGGGCTTCAAGACCTTTTTCAATATTTTCTTCTTTATTTTCTCGTTTGAACCAATTGCGGATTTTGTTCTTACTTTCAGAAGAGCCTACAATATTGAGCCAATCAAGGCTTGGTTTACCAGTTTTAGAGGTAATGATATCAACGATATCCCCATTTTGCAATGTGTAATCAAGAGGCACAATTTTGCCATTAACCTTTGCCCCCACACAACGATGACCTACATCGGTATGAACGCGATAAGCAAAGTCGAGTGGTACAGAACCGATAGGTAATTTAACTACATCACCCTTCGGTGTGAATACGAATACCTCACCAGAGAATACATCTAATTTCAAAGCATTAACTAATTCTTTAGGGTTAGACGTATCTTGCCATTCTAACACTTGGCGAAGCCATGCAACCTTTTGGTCAAATTCTTTATCAGCGCCCTTATTACCTTCTTTGTAACGCCAGTGAGCGGCGACACCATATTCGGAAACACGATGCATTTCCCATGTACGAATTTGGATTTCTACAGGTTGCCCCATCGTACCGATAACCGTAGTATGCAATGATTGATACATGTTGGATTTCGGCATGGAAATATAATCTTTAAACCGATAAGGCAACGGTTTCCAAATGCTATGAGCAATACCTAGAACAGCATAGCAATCCGGCACAGTATCAACGATAACGCGTACAGCCAATAAATCATAAATTTGAGACAAGTCGCGATTATCCTTTTTCATCTTTTTATAAATACTATAAAAATGCTTTGGTCGTCCCTTTATATCCGCTTTGATACCGGCCTCGCCAAGAGCCTTCGTCAATTGTTCCATCGTATCGTTAACGATATCTTCACGAGCTTGGCGCTTTTGTTTCATTTGATCAACGAGATCATAGTATTTATCTGGTTCCAAGTACCGGAAGGATAAGTCCTCTAATTCCCATTTCACATTGAAAATACCAAGGCGATGAGCTAAAGGAGCAAAAATTTCCAACGTTTCCTTAGCAATGCGTTTTTGTTTATCGCTACGCATATGTTTCAAGGTACGCATATTATGCAACCGGTCACCCAGTTTGATAACGACAACGCGTACGTCTTTCGCCATGGCTAAAATCATCTTACGATAATTTTCCATTTGGCGATCTTCTTTAGTTTCATATTGGAACTGATTTAATTTTGTTACCCCATCAACGAGGAACGCCACTTCAGCGCCAAATAATTTTTCAATATCTTCCTTTGTATACTCCGTATCCTCAACGACATCGTGGAGCAAGGCTGCAATCAATGTAATATGATCGATTTGCAAATGCGCCAAAATCTCTGCCACTGCAAGAGGATGCATGATATACGGTTCACCAGAGGCTCTAAATTGACCTTCATGGGCTTTATCTGCAAGGGTGAAAGCCTTCATGATTTGGTCGCATTCATCATCTCCTAAATATGAATGCACATAGTCCATAAACTCTTTTAAGGCCTCTTCTTTATTAAAGCCTTTTTGTTCAACTAAGGCTTTACCTTCTTCATTTATGGTCATCATTGTATCACCTCCTGCTGACTATATGTAATAAACGTAACGGATGTTGTCAAATCAAGCTTACCGTTGATGACATTCCAACGAATCATCGCTTGTCCATTATCCTTAGTTTCTTCGCTAATAATACCTAATTCTTTAAACACATCAAGGGCCATCAATGCAGATGAACCATTTTGATTGGTGGGTTTACGCCGCAAAATTTCTTGTTCCACATGGTATAAAGAATTAGCGCCGCCTTTTAATGCTAGGCGTACAATTGTATATATTTCACGTAAACCTTCAGCACTTAATTGAATAGGTTCTTCTATGATAGGCTCTATATCTTGAATCATGAGTTGTGGCGATACAAAACCTTGCCATTCATTTTTTTGAAGTGTAAAGGCCACTTTCACATTCATGCCCTGAAATATATATCTAAACAAATCAGGGCGGTTCCAAGCGATAGCATCAACGCTACCATTGGCTGTAGACAAAATCACCTTACAGTGATTTTTGAGTTGCCCCATAAGCATAATGTCCTGCACCTTTGCATCCATAACGCCAAATATAGGTGTGCTATTCCCCATTCCATATGGTTCTAAGGCTGACACACGATCTACGATATCTACATCGATATCATCAACGGGCAATGTGGCATCAATGGATACAACGGGAATATACTCATCAGGAGAAACTTGAACCTTACAATACTCTGTCAAACGATGACGCAATTCATCGATACGGCTAGCATCTATACTAAATCCAGCCGCTGCAGCATGGCCGCCAAATTGAATCAATATATCTTCACAGGATTTTAATGCATTATAAATATTAAAACCCTCAATGCTACGACAAGAGCCTTTGCCTACGCCATTATCAATGCTGATAACAAGTGTAGGCTTGTAAAACTCTTCTACCAATCGCGATGCGACGATACCGATAACACCGGGATGCCAATTTTCTCCAGCCACTACGGTTACATAATCAGCTAAATGACCTTGAGCAGCTACATTAGCGCGGGCTTCTTCATGAATAGAACGTTCTATTTCTTGACGTTCCATATTCGTTTCTTGTAATTCTTGAGCAATGGTCTCTGCCAAATCTACATCATCAGTAACAAGTAGCTCAACGGCGCGTGTTGCATGAGTAACGCGGCCTGCTGCATTTAGGCGCGGTGCTAAAGTAAATCCAATATGCCCTGCCGTAATCATTTTATCATGTAAACCGGCCACATCGATCAGCTTGTCGATGCCTAAATTAGGTAACTCGTTCATCTTCTTAAGGCCTGCCTGAACAATGATGCGGTTTTCTCCAACCAACGGAACGACGTCAGCTACAGTTCCTAATGCGACAATATCTAAATCATCAAGATACCATTCACCGCACTGACGCAACCATAATGCTTGGCATAGCTTAAATGCAACCCCCACACCGGATAAATTTTTATCCCTATAAGGACAATCTGGTTGTTTGTGATTGATAACGGCGCGTGCCGGTGGAATTTGAGGCGGTGCCGTATGATGGTCTGTAATAATAATGTCGATGCGATCACAAACGGCCTCGACAATATCATAAGAACTAATACCACAGTCCACGGTTATCACCAAAGATGCACCATCAGAGATAATATGCTCTAATGCCTCTAAATTTAATCCGTATCCCTCGCTTTGGCGTTCAGGAATATAATAGCTTACGCGAGCCCCCATTTTCACCAAAAAGCGATATAACAGCGATGTAGCAGTAATACCATCCACATCATAATCACCATACACAACTATAGATTTTTCAGCTTCTATAGTTTCAAGGATAAGGGAGACTGCAGTTTCCATGTCCTTTAATGTAAAAGGATCAAGCAAATCCTTAAGAGTACCCTCTAAAAAGCGATGGCCTTCATCACAATCTATATTCCGATTCACCATCAATCTCGCTACAATCGGATTTACACCGAGTTCACGGATTAATGTATTCTCTTTTTCTGTATCCCTTGGCATAATATGCCAACGTTTCTTCTTCATAATCCAAAACCTCGGTGACACGTACATAAAATAATGTTAATGTTGATGAACAATGTAATAATTTATAATCAATATTAACATTATTTATAAATCTATTATCATTATCATTTTCTTTCATTATACAACAAACGCCCTTATAAATAAAGGGTTTTATCATTATTTTTCATATATAACTCACTTGTTTTTCTCAACAAAACAGCACTGCTTATTATCATTCTCATAATAAGCAGTGCTTGTTCATATGGTTATATACTATTTTTTACACATGAAATATTAGCAAAAAACTAGAAACGGAAATCTCGTTTTCCATCTTCCATTTGAGCAATGTAAGCCTTTGCCTTATCTTTTACCAAATCATTCTTGATATTTTCCAATTGGTCTTCGATAACCTTGGCACCATGTTTTTTAGTTTTTTCATCGCCGTAATCCATGATGTATTCATTTAATGTCATCAACGCATTTGGTTGGCAACAGTTATGAATTTGACCTGATTTAGCAAGCGCCATAAAGCGGTCACCCGTACGGCCTGCACGATAACAAGCGGTACAGAAACTAGGCACATAGCCGAGTCCCAATAACCAATCTACAATTTCATCCAATGTACGCGTATCGCTACGGTCGAATTGTGCGGAATTATCTTCAGGTTTTTCCTCTTCTTTGTAGCCGCCTACACTAGTACGAGAGCCACCGCTAATTTGGGAAATGCCTAATGCCAAACCACGTTCACGCATAGATTGGCTTTCACGAGTGGACATAATCATGCCAGTATACGGTGTAGATACGCGGATAAGAGCCACGATTTTTTCAAAGATATCATCTGGTACAGCATTGCTGAAATCATCTACATCGATATCATCAGCAGGACAAATACGAGGTACAGAAATCGTATGAGGGCCCACACCATGAACAGCTTCTAAATGCTCGGCATGCATCAAAAGGCCTACAAAATCATATTTGTAATGTTCTAGACCATACAATACACCAATACCTACATCATCGATGCCGCCTTCCATCGCACGGTCCATCGCTTCTGTATGATACGCGTAATCACTCTTAGGGCCTGTTGGATGCAAAGCTTCGTAATTTTCCTTATTATATGTTTCTTGGAATAATGTATAGGTACCAATGCCAACATCATGCAATTTTTTATAATCTTCAACGGAACATGCAGCAATATTTACATTAACGCGACGAATTTCACCATTTTTATTTTTAATACTGTAAATCGTCTTAATAGATTCCAAAATATAATCAAGAGGATTGTTAAGAGGATCTTCGCCAGATTCGATAACAATGCGTTTATGCCCCATTGCTTCTAGAGCGATAACCTCCTCTTTAATTTGTTCTTGGGTCAATTTTTTCCGTTTAATATCGCGGTTCTTAGAGTGATATGGGCAATATACACAGCCGTTGATACAATAATTAGATAAATATAGCGGCGCAAACAATACAATGCGGTCACCATAAATAGCTTTTTTAATTTCTTTAGCTAGTGCAAATAGCTTTTCTTTGTATCCAGGTAATGGACATTCTAAGAGAACTGCCGCTTCTCTATGATTTAACCCCTTAAACGTAGCCGCCTTAGCTAAAATTTGATCTAATAATTCGCGATTTTCTTTATTTTCCTCTGCATAGGCAAGAGTATCAAGGATTTCTTGATGGGAAATAAACTCCTCCGCCTTTGGAGATTTTACATCATACATAGTACTTACCTCAAATCTTTC
>OBRO01000234.1_pt1 | contig 11088 bp, 8 predicted proteins | sample 1475671 | NCBI WGS metagenome assembly OBRO01 (sample SAMEA3360694, study PRJEB22359) | human gut metagenome | biome: ENVO:urban biome; feature: ENVO:human-associated habitat; material: ENVO:feces | place: Bangladesh | collected 2011
TGGCAACTGTTGACTATGCATTGCAAAACAACGTTGGCTTGTCCGCTTACTACGGTTTCGACTGGAAAACTCAAAACGGTACTGACAAAGCAGACTTCTACCGTGCTGACCTTAACTACAAATTCTAATTTGATAGTTACAAATATAAAAGGGACTCCTTCGGGAGTCTCTTTTTTTGTACCCCTTATAAATGGTATAATAGATAAATACAGTAATTATATAAGGAGGTCTGCTGATGAATCCTTCTTTTTCACATATTCAGATAGTGGCTATCGATTGTGATGAAACATTGCTGCGTAGTGATAATACGGTGTCAGAGTATACGAAGGATATTCTGCATCACTTGCAAGATAAAGGCATTCGTATCACTATTGCAACGGGGCGCATGTACCAAACGGCAAAGCCTGTTGGCATGTCATTGCAGCTTGGTAATGTGCCGATGATATTATTTTCTGGAGGTCTTATCCTAGAATTAGAATCAGGTCGTAAGCTATTTGAACGGACTGTGCCACTAGACACGGTACAGCGTATTTGGAAAATAGCAAGTCAATATGGATGGCATATTCAATCTTATGTAGATGATCATCTATTGTGTCATCATCAGGATTGGCAATCGGATTTATATGAACGTCAAACGGGGGCTAAAGCTGAATTTTTAGGCGATTCGTTGTATGAACTTTCACAAGAGCCCAATAAATTAATTGCTATAGATACTGTTAAAAACATAGATACTATCATTGATACATTGACGCCCATTGTAGGCGATACGGCTACGTTAGTGCGGAGCCAAAAGGATTTTTTAGAAATCATTGCACCTCATGTATCTAAGGGAGATGCGTTAGAGCAGTTAGCACAGCAATATGGAATTAGCCTTGAGAATATCGTTTCCTTTGGTAATGCAGAGAATGATATATCTATGTTATCTAAAACGGGGTACTCAGTAGCCGTTGAAAATGCTGTGGATCATGTAAAATCGGTAGCCTGTGAGGTATGTGGGCATCATAATGAAGACGGCGTAGCTCATTGGATTGAAGAACATTTATTATAATGGAGTAAGGTATGGAAGCATTTCGTTTATTAATCGTAACTGGCATGTCTGGTGCTGGAAAAACACAGGTGTTACAGGCTTTAGAAGATATGGGCTATCTTTGTGTAGACAATATTCCGCCTGTATTAATTCCGAAACTGAGTGAGATTTGTCGTCAAGGTGGGGACCGCACTAATCGCGTGGCCCTCGTCGTGGATATTCGGGGCGGTGAATTCTTTGAAGCTTTATCTGCTTCGTTGGAGACCTTGAAAGAGATGAAGGTAGATTATGAAATCGTGTTCATGGATGCTAGCGATGAAACGTTGATTCGTCGATATAAAGAATCTCGCCGTAGTCATCCACTCGCACCAAGTGGTCGCATTACAACAGGCCTAAGAAAAGAACGTCAAATTCTTGATTCTGTGCGCCATAAAGCGGATTATATTATCGATACAACGGATATGAAAACCGCATCCTTAAAGGAATACTTGAAAAAACGCTTTACTCAAGTGGCGGATAAACACGGTATGTCGGTAACTGTTGTGAGCTTTGGCTTTAAATACGGCTTGCCATTGGATGCAGATATGATTTGGGATGTTCGTTTCTTGCCAAATCCGTTCTATATTCCAGAATACCGTCATAAAACGGGGCGTGTACAGGTTGTTAATGACTATATTCACTCCTTTGATGTAACGGATGAATTTAAAACACACTATTTTAATACCATGGATTTCCTTGTGCCTAATTATGAGAAGGAAGGCAAAGCTCAATTTATTGTAGCCGTCGGTTGTACAGGCGGTATGCACCGCTCTGTTGCCATGGCAGAGGCTTTGTATGCTCATTTATTAGAAAAAGGTTATCGTGTTACGGTGGAACATCGGGATATGATGAAGAATAATGTGGAAGAAGATTTTAATCCACATCAAGCAGATCTAGGGGATTAAAAGGGGATTATATGTTACGAAAACGTTGGTTCCGGTGGTTAATCCCGGGCCTTAATATAAAACGTTGGCTTGCTCTCTATAGCTTAGGGGTAGGCTTATTAATCATAGGCATTTCACTATTATTTAACTATCAATGGCTATCGTATATAGAGGACATTGTTCTTGCCTATTCCTATTCCTTAACGGGATATTATAATTACAATGTATTGATTTTAGTGGGCGCAGTTCTTATTGGTATAGCGGCTGTTTTAATTTTAGTTGGTACGAGCAAGGTTATTAAAACTATTATCCGCGCTGTTTTACCAGATCCATCTAGCAAGGTATCAGATATTATCTTTCAAAATATTCGACTTGATAAAGGCCCTAAAATCGTCGTTATTGGTGGTGGTACGGGCTTATCCAATTTATTGCGCGGTTTGAAAGCTCACACATCTAATTTATCGGCTATCGTTACGGTTGCCGATGATGGCGGTTCTTCCGGTCGCTTGCGAGAAGATTTTAAAATGATTGCACCTGGCGATTTACGCAACTGTCTTGTGGCTCTTGCAGAACAAGAAGGTGTTATGGAAAATCTTTTTCGCTATCGTTTTGAAGGGAACAATGAGCTCTCTGGTCATAGCTTTGGGAATCTCTTTATTACGGCGTTGGCACAGGTTTATGATGGCGATATAGAGGAGGCCCTCGAAGCGGCTAGTAAATTATTGCGTGTCCGCGGTCGTGTCATTCCGTCGTCTACAGAATTTATTCAACTCAGTGCTGAACTCATTGATGGCACAATTGTGGATGGTGAAAGTAATATTCCACACGCAGGAAAGAAGATTAAACGCGTATTTAGTAGTCCTGAACATCCAAAACCAGAAGGCGCTGCATTGCGCGCCATTGATGAAGCAGATGTTATCATATTAGGACCTGGTAGTCTCTATACGAGTATCATTCCTAATTTATTGACCGACAAAATCGCGGACCATGTGCGCGCTAGTAAGGCCAATAAAATTTACATTGCCAATGTAATGACACAACCTGGTGAAACGTCAGGCTACACATTGGCTGATCACGTACAAGCTATCATCGACCATAGTGGGGTAGGCATCATCGATACGGTTCTCGCCAATGATGGACCTTTGCCAATTCAAATGGTAGAACAGTATAGCGCAGTTGGTTCAGAACCTGTGGCCATCGATTCTAAACGTTTACAAGACATGGGAATTCGCACGGTTAGAGCAACGCTCATTAGCCAAGAAAAACCTGCTATTCATGATCCAGAACGTTTAGGTAAGGTCCTTATGGATATCATATATGCTATGAAATCAGAAATGGAACCACGGGTATTAGAATATTATTTACGCCGTGCTGATCATTAGAAAGGAAAACCTATGTCTTTTGCAGAAGATGTAAAAAATGAATTATGTGCCTATGAGCCTGAAACGGATACCGATGTGGCCATGAAAATTGAAGCATCCTGCTTATTGCGCATGGGTGGTTCCTTATTGCTTGGTATGAAGGGTGCTATCGGTATACGACTAGCCACTGCTAATAATGCGGTGGCTAGACGTTTGCTTGGCATACTAAAAAAACAATACGAATTGCCGACCCATGTTATGGTGCGTCAAGGTTTAAATTTGCGGAAAAAGAATATGTATACATTAACGGTGGATCCATCTCAAGAGGGGCGTCAAGCCTTAGAAGATTTGGCATTGTGGCCTGTTACCGAACAGCTGCCACGGAAGTGGTTACACTCAATGGAGGCGCGACGCGCCTTCTTGCGCGGCGCTTTTTTAGGAGGCGGATCCGTTAATAAACCACAAAGTGATTACCATCTTGAGTTTATGACGGGCAACGAAGCTTTTGCACGAGAAATTGTATATGTATTGAAATTATTTCACATTCATGCAGGTCTGACAGAGCGTAAAGAAGAATATGTGGTATATCTTAAAGAAGGCGATGCGGTAACAAATTGTTTACAGGTCATGGGTGCTCAATCGGCATTGATGGAATTTGAAAATGTACGCATCATGAAGACCGTTCGCAATCAGATCAATCGACAGGTAAATTGTGAGACTGCAAATTTACAAAAAACCGTAGATGCAGCGGTACGTCAAGTAAAAGCCATCCGTATATTGGATGAGCATATAGGTATTGATGCATTGCCGGATAAATTGAAAATTGTAGCTAGATTGCGCTGGAATAATCCGGAAGCAAGTTTAAAAGAATTAGAAGAAATGATGAATGGTACCTTATCTAAATCTGGTATTGGACATCGTTTGAAAAAGTTAGAAGCATTAGCCCTTACATATGATCCTATGGGGCTGGAAGAGGTTTAATATTATGTTATTTAAGAAAACATATAAGCTAGCGACGATGTTAGCAGTTATGGGTGCATTAACAGGTCATGCAGCAAGCGATATTGATTTGAACTCCATAGGATATTTTTCGTTTACTCCATTACCAGCGGAATTACAAGCGCAGAAGGATACATTGCTATTATCCGATAGTCCTGAATATGTAAGTCCCGTAGGCGGCGTTTTAAGTGCTGGTAGCATTAATGGGAAAGGGCGTATCTACTTTTACCATGTAAATGAAATGGCTGAACCTCATAAGATTGCCATTATCTTGGAGAATACAGGTAATGAACCAAATGGCATTGCCGTGTTCCGTGAACTAAAATCCATCGCCACATCAGACTATTTTGCAGCGGGCCGCGATTTATCACGAAAGGAATTAGAGCAACCATTGACGGATAAACCATTGTATTCCTTTGTGATGCCTCCCAAAAGTCGTCAACTCGTATTTACCGATTTAGAACATTCCCCAATACCTAAAGATGCTTTATTTACAGGCATCATAGATTTGCAAACAAGTGCTCCTGTATTTGCACGGGTTATGATGATTCCTATGAATCTGAACTCTATTGAGTCATCGTATTGGGTGAATAATTTGCCTATAGACCATGTGCGGTTGCGTGGGACTTTCACCGGTGCTGAGCGCGAAATGGCAGTAACAAAAGAATATAACACTACATTAGGTGGTGCCTATGTAGAACTGGGCAATGATAGAGAAGACCGTTTTGTAGAGGGCGTGGATGAGCTCGATAATAAAGCCTATGTTAAGGACGCAGGGAACTATGGTATTTCTTATACCGTTAAAATTCCTACAAGCGGCGAGGATCCTTTCCGCCTCTATTTCAATCCATTAGGCGGCGGTTATTCGGGTTCTTTTACTGTGAAAGCACAACGTCGTTGGCAGAAGGCTCCTAGTGAAAGCATGACCTATCACATCGGTGGTGACGACGGACTGATGGCATTAGGTCATAATACTGTATTAGATTCTCGATACATGGGGAACTATTACGGTGGTGATACGTTGACCATCGAGTTCATGCCGGCTGGTGCTTCGAATTTACCAGTTCGTTTTTTACTGATTCCAGAAGCGTTAGCAAACCCTCAATATGCGCGCGTATTAGCCACTAATGAAGCTGGTCAGCGTGCATTAGAAGCAGAGGCGCAAAAAGAAGCAGCCGAAGCAGCTAAGAAGGTGGCTATTGAAGAAAAATATGTAGCAGCGAAAACGCAAAAAGAAGAACAAGCTCATCAATTAGCAGAGGCAGCCAAATTAGCGGCTGAAAAGGCAGCTGCTGCTCATAAAGCTGCTCAAGATAGACAGGCTGAATTAGATAAACGAGATGCAGAGGAACAAGCTAAACTCAAGGCAAAAGCCGATGCAGCTGCTGAACGAGCACGCGTTAAGGCGGAAGCTGATCGACAATTGGCTGAACAAAAAGCTAAGGCTGATGCCCAAAAAGCGGAAGCAGCACGCATTGCAGCAGAGCAAAAGGCGAAAGATGATGCGGCTAAGGCAGAGGCTAAAGCTAAAGAGGATGCTCGTATAGCGGCAGCCAAGGCGGAACAACAACGTATCGTTGCAGAACAAGCAGCTCGTGAAAAGGCTGAACGTGAGCAAGCTGCTCGAGAAGCAGCCGAGCAAAAAGCTCGTGAATATGCAGCAAAATTAGAAGCACAACGTTTAGAAGCGCAGCGTAAGACTGAAGAAGAGCGTATTCTTGCTGAACAACGTGCAGAAGCAGCTCGCATTGAAGCAGAACGTAAAGCGGCGGAACAAGCAGCTAAAAATGAAGCAGAACGACAAGAAGCAGCTCGTAAAGCTGAAGCGGCTCGACAAGAAGCGGCCCGTAAAGCAGCAGAAAAGCGCTTAGCTGCCATAGCTAAAGCTCAAGAAGAGGCACGCAAGGCTGAGGAAGCGCGTCAACGTGAAGAAACACGGAGGGCAGAAGAAGCTCGTCAAGCAGAGGCGGCTCGATTGGCAGCTATTGCGAAAGCTCAAGAAGAAGCGCGTAAAGCCGAAGAACGTCGTATTGCAGAGGAAGCAAAACGCGCAGAGGAGGCGCGTAGAGCAGAAGAAGCACGTAAGGCAGAAGAAGCTCGCCAAGCAGAAGCGGCTAGAATTGCGGAAGCAGAACGTATTGCGGAAGCGGCTCGACAAGCCGAGGAAGCTCGCATCCGCGAAGAAAATCGCGCTGCAGAAGCGGCTCGTAAAGCAGAGCGTGAACGGATTGCGAAGGAACAAGCAGAAGCGGCTAGAAAAGCCGAAGAAGCTCGCCAATTGGCAGAAAAACGGTACCGTGAATACGAAATTGCTCAAGAACAAGCCAAAGAGGCACGCCGTCGTGCTGATATTCAACGGGAAGCTCAGAAAAAAGCAGCTCAACGGGCTGAAGAAATCCGCTTAGCTGCACAACGACAAATTATCGCTAAGCGAAACGCAGAAATTGCACGTCAAAAATTAGCCGAAGAACGTGAAGCAGCGCGTATTGCCGCACAAGGTGGTAAACGTCGTAGCTTTGCCGAGTTAAATGATGTTAATACATCTGCCAATCAAGATGAAGATACTACACAAAATGCGGTATCTATTGATCAGTTGACAAGAAAACAACAGTAAACGAATCGGTGAATTTACATATTAAATCGGATGCCTTTTGAGGCATCCGATTTGTGTTTCTTCATGGGAATTACATTGACTTTCACAGGTAATTTCAGTACAATGAATAGAGATAAGTGCAATATACAGTACGAGATACTGTAGCATTACAAAATCCCTTTTAAATTGGTCCAGAGAGGCTAAAAAAGGACATATAGTTGAAGCGCCCTCAAGGGCTTCTTTGTGCAAACTATTCGACCTTTTGCCCTGGGGCAAGAGGTCTTTTTTGTTATACGGTTAGGAGGCAATCATGGGACAAGTGAGCTTGCATGGCAAACATTTGTTAGGGTTACAACATGCTACACCTGAAGAGATTAAATTAATTCTCGATGTAGCGAAAAAGATGAAGAAGGTTGTTTTGTCTGATGACAAAAAAATCCCTTATTTGAAAGGTAAGGCGATTATCAATCTATTCATGGAACCTAGTACACGTACGCGTAGTTCCTTTGAACTAGCAGGTAAATATTTAGGGGCAGATGTAATCAATATTACACCAAGTGGTTCCTCTATGGGTAAGGGTGAAAGCTTCCGCGATACATTATTAACATTGTCCTATATGGGGACGGATGCTATCGTAATGCGTAGCAGTGCAGAAGGGGCTCCTCTCTATGCAACAAAAGCCGTTGATCCTATCATTATCAATGCTGGCGATGGTGCCCATGAACATCCAACACAAGCATTGCTCGATATGTTCTCCATCATTGAACGCAAAGGTTCATTAGAAGGTAAAAAAGTTGTTATCGTAGGCGATATTATGCATAGCCGTGTAGCTCGCTCCGATGTTTACGGTCTTACTAAAATGGGGGCTGATGTTCATTTAGCAGGTCCTCGTACTATGCTCTATCCTGAGCTTGAAAAAATGGGTGTTACCATTCATCACGATGTGCGTGAAGCTGTAAAAGATGCAGACGTTGTCAATGTACTTCGTATTCAATTAGAACGCATTCACTCCGCTCTATATCCAACAAATCGTGAATATGCGCGTATCTTTGGTATCAATAAAGATGTATTAAGCCTAGCAAAAGATGATGTTATGGTTATGCATCCAGGCCCAATGAACCGTGGCCTTGAAATTTCCCCAGATGTAGCCTACTGGGATCAATCCGTAATTCAAGAACAAGTACGCAATGGTGTATCCGTTCGTATGGCTGTGTTGTACTTAACAATTCATGGAGGTGACGGTAGTGAGCTTGCTTATTAAAAATGGTACGGTAGTCAATCCGGCAAAACAACAACATGAAGTAGCAGACGTTCTCGTGAAAGATGGTAAAATTGCAGCCATCGGTCAAAATTTAAGTGCAGATGGTGCTGAAGTATATGATGCAACAGGACTTATTGTCGCACCGGGCCTTATTGATATTCATACACATTTGCGCGAACCAGGCCAAGAAGCAAAAGAAGATTTCCATTCTGGTACACAAGCGGCAGCTGCTGGTGGTTTTACACGCGTCGTGACCATGGCGAATACAACACCAGTAGTAGATAATGCGGCTCTTGTACGAGGTTTGAAAAAACAAGCTGAACTTACTGGCGTCGTAAAAGTAGAATTCATCGGTGCTGTATCCAAAAACCTTGAAGGTAAAGAACTTGCTGAATTAGGTGATATGGCTGAGGCTGGTGTTGTAGCGTATTCTGATGATGGACACTATGTAGAAAGTGCTGCTTTCATGCGTCGTGCGTTGGAATATTCATCCATGTTCAATAAAATGGTTATCGACCATGCAGAAGATATTAGCTTGACTAAAAATGGTCATATGCATGAAGGTTTCGTATCTTATGAAATGGGCGTTATCGGTCGTCCAGCTGTAGCTGAAGATTTGGCGGTAGCTCGCGATATTTTACTAGCGGAAATGACAGGTGGTCATATCCATATCGCTCACGTAAGTAGTAAAAATACGGTGGATATGGTACGCCGTGCAAAGGCTAAAGGGGTTAATGTAACTTGTGAGGTAACAAGCCAACATCTATCCTTTACTGATGAATATTTGCGCGAATATAATCCGGCTTTCAAAATGGCACCGCCAATTCGTTCCGAAGATCATCGTCAAGCATTGCTAGAAGGTTTAAAAGATGGCACCATTGATGCTATTATCACTGACCATGCACCACATGCATTCGAAGAAAAAGACCACGAATTCTGCTGCGCTCCAAATGGTTTTAGTGGGCTTGAAACATCCTTGGCTGGCGTTATTACTAATGCCTATGGTCCAGATAAACTTAGCATCGACCAAGTGGTGTACTACATGAGTACACGTCCTGCTGAATTGATGCATCTAGATGCAGGTGTTTTAGAAGTTGGTAAACCAGCAGATATTACAGTGTTCTCTACTACAGAACAATGGACTGTAGATAGAAATAAATTTTATACAAAAGGTAAAGTCAGTCCATTCGATGGCATGACTGTTACTGGTAAAGCAAAACTTACCGTTGTAGACGGTAACATCGTTATGAAGGAGGGCGTGGTCCTATAATGAAAGGCAAATTAGTTCTGGAAGATGGTTCCGTATTTGAAGGTTCCCTATTGGGCGGCGCTCCTACAGTGGGCGAGGTTGTGTTTAATACAGGCATGACTGGATATCAAGAAATTTTGACTGACCCATCCTATGCGGATCAAATTATTACATTAACATATCCACTCGTTGGTAACTATGGTACATTAAATGCTATTACACAAGGTCCTAAACCATATTGTAAAGGCTTTATCGTAGGTGAACTATGTGATTTCCCATCCAATTGGCAAAATGAAGGTTTGTTCAGCGAATATTTACGTTTGCATGGCATTCCTTGCCTCTATGATGTAGATACGCGTGCTATTACGCGTACTATTCGTAACCATGGTGTTATGAAAGGCGTACTTGTGCGTGCTGATTATCCGATGGAAGATATTCAAAAATTATTTAAACAAGATTTGCCTACAGACCAAGTTATGCGCGTCACTACAAAATGGCAAGGTATGCGTGGCGATAAAAATGCAGAATTCCATGTGGCTGTAATGGATTATGGTGTAAAAGAAAATATTCTTCGATCCTTAGAGCTTGCTGGTTGCCGCTTAACTGTATTCCCAGCAGATTCTAAAGCAGAAGATGTACTCGCTGTTAATCCTGATGGCATTTTCTTGTCCAATGGCCCTGGAGACCCTCAAGATTTAGGTTATGCAGTAGAAGAAGTGAAGAAAATGTTTGGTAAGAAACCAATCTTTGGTATCTGCATGGGTCACCAAGTATTGGCACAAGCATACGGCGGCACTACATTCAAACTTAAATTTGGTCACCGTGGTTCTAACCACCCTGTACAAGATCTTCGCACCGGCCGTGTATATATTACATCTCAAAATCATGGTTTTGCCGTAGATGATACATCTTTACCTGATTATATTGAAATTACACATCGCAGTGTGAACGATGGTACTGTAGAAGGTATGCGCCACAAAGAATTGCCAATCTTCTCCGTACAATACCATCCAGAAGCGTCCCCTGGACCTACTGATAACCTATATTTGTTTGATGAATTTGAAGATATGATGAGAAAGGGAAAATAATATGACCACAGAAGCAAAAAAAGTACTCGTAATTGGTTCTGGTCCAATTATTATCGGCCAAGCAGCAGAATTCGACTATGCTGGTACACAAGCGTGCCGTTCCCTTCGTGAAGAAGGCTATAAGGTAGTATTGGTTAATTCTAACCCTGCCACAATCATGACAGATACAGATATTGCAGACCGTGTATATGTAGAACCTATTAGCCTTGAGTTCGTAACAGAAGTTATTAAAAAAGAACGCCCTTGGGGTTTATTGGCAACATTGGGTGGCCAAGTAGGTCTAAATATGGCCGTTCAATTATCAGAAGCTGGCGTACTCGAAGAGTATGGCGTTAAGTTGCTTGGTACGACATTAGAAGCTATTAAACATGCAGAAGACCGCGAACTATTCAAGGAAGCGATGAAGGAAATCAATCAACCAGTTCCTGAATCCGACATCTTCAATGACCTTGAAGAAGCCGTAGCCTTTGCAAATCGCATCGGCTATCCTATCATCATCCGTCCAGCTTATACATTGGGCGGTACTGGTGGTGGTATTGCACATAACGAAGATGAAATGTATGAAATCACACGCCGTGGTTTGAAAC
>OBRO01000239.1_pt1 | contig 10882 bp, 10 predicted proteins | sample 1475671 | NCBI WGS metagenome assembly OBRO01 (sample SAMEA3360694, study PRJEB22359) | human gut metagenome | biome: ENVO:urban biome; feature: ENVO:human-associated habitat; material: ENVO:feces | place: Bangladesh | collected 2011
TATCTGGATATTCAGGCCAATCTTGAATCAGCGGAAATGCAAAAAGCATTGAAAGAGTTAGGGGAAATCACCCGTTCGATGAAGGTATTGGGCTGTTACCCAAGTGAGAACGTAGTGCCTGTTGATCCAACCTGATGAAAAAGTGCCGGATGATGTGAATCATCCGGCACTGGATTATTACTGGCGATTGTCATTCGCCTGACGCAATAACACGCGGCTTTCACTCTGAAAACGCTGTGCGTAATCGCCGAACCAGTGCTCCACCTTGCGGAAACTGTCAATAAACGCCTGCTTATCGCCCTGCTCCAGCAACTCAATCGCCTCGCCGAAACGCTTATAGTAACGTTTGATTAACGCCAGATTACGCTCTGACGACATAATAATGTCGGCATAAAGCTGCGGATCCTGAGCAAACAGTCGCCCGACCATCGCCAGCTCAAGGCGGTAAATCGGCGAAGAGAGCGCCAGAAGTTGCTCAAGCTGAACATTTTCTTCTGCCAGGTGCAGCCCATAAGCAAAAGTAGCAAAGTGGCGCAGAGCCTGAATAAACGCCATATTCTGATCGTGCTCGACAGCGCTAATACGATGCAACCGAGCGCCCCAGACCTGAATTTGCTCCAGAAACCATTGGTATGCTTCCGGCTTACGTCCATCACACCAGACCACAACTTGCTTTGCCAGGCTACCGCTGTCCGGACCGAACATCGGGTGTAGCCCCAGCACCGGACCATCATGCGCCGCCAGCATGGCCTGTAATGGCCCATTTTTCACTGATGCCAGATCGACCAGAATACAATCTTTCGGTAAAGGCGGTAATTTGCCAATAACTTGCTCAGTAACGTGGATTGGCACACTAACAATCACCATTCCGGCATCGGCAACAATATCAGCCGCTCGATCCCAGTCATGTTGCTCCAGAATCCGCACCTGATAACCCGAGAGGGTCAGCATCTTCTCGAACAGGCGTCCCATCTGACCGCCACCGCCGACGATAACCACCGGACGCAGTGACGGACAAAGTGTTTTAAATCCTTTGTCGTTTTCACTGGAGTAAGATTCACGCATCACCCGACGCAAAACATCCTCAATCAGATCTGGCGGTACACCCAGAGCTTCCGCCTCTGCACGACGCGAGGCCAACATAGATGCCTCGCGCTCCGGAACATAAATAGGCAGTCCAAAGCGGCTTTTCACCTCGCCCACTTCAGCAACCAGTTCCAGACGCTTCGCTAATAAATTCAGCAGCGCTTTATCGACTTCATCAATTTGATCGCGTAATGCGGTCAATTCAGCAACCATAATAAACCTCTTAAGCCACGCGAGCCGTCAGCTGCCCGTTCAGATCCTGATGAATTTCACGCAGCAAGGCATCGGTCATTTCCCAGCTAATGCAGGCATCGGTTACGGATACACCGTATTTCATTTCACTGCGCGGTTGCTCGGAAGACTGATTGCCCTCGTGGATATTACTTTCGATCATCAGACCAATAATTGAGCGATTGCCATCTTTGATTTGAGCAACCACGGATTCTGCCACCGCAGGCTGACGGCGATAATCTTTATTGGAATTACCGTGGCTGCAATCTACCATCAGAGACGGGCGCAGTCCCGCCTGTTCCATCTCTTTTTCACATTGCGCAACATCCGCAGGGCTATAGTTCGGCGCTTTACCACCGCGCAGGATCACATGCCCGTCCGGATTCCCCTGAGTTTGTAGCAACGCAACCTGCCCTGCCTGGTTAATGCCAACAAAACGGTGCGGCTGGGCGGCGGCGCGCATAGCGTTAATTGCTGTTGCCAGACTGCCGTCGGTGCCGTTTTTAAAACCAACCGGCATGGAAAGCCCGGAGGCCATTTCACGGTGAGTTTGCGATTCCGTTGTACGAGCACCAATTGCTGACCAGCTAAACAGATCGCCCAGGTATTGCGGGCTATTCGGATCTAACGCTTCCGTCGCCAGTGGCAGTCCCATATTCACCAGCTCAAGCAGCAATTTACGCGCGATCTGCAGCCCGGCTTCTACATCAAAAGAGCCATCCATATGGGGATCGTTAATTAACCCTTTCCAGCCGACAGTGGTACGGGGTTTTTCAAAATAGACGCGCATTACCAGATAGAGGCTATCGCTGACCTCTGCGGCAAGGGCTTTAAATCGACGAGCATATTCCAGAGCAGTTTCCGGATCATGAATGGAACAAGGACCACATACTACCAGCAGACGAGGATCGCGCCCGGCGATAATATCTGAAATGGTTTTACGCGAGTCAGCAATCTGGGCTTCTTGTTGCAGGCTTAATGGAAAAGCGGCCTTCAGTTGTTCCGGAGTCATTAAAACCTGTTCGTCGGTAATATGTACGTTATTCAGCGCGTCTTTTTGCATGATGGCGATCCTGTTTATGCTCGTTTGCGATAGTTGATCCTCAGCGAGGATGACGTAACGATAACACATAAAGTAAAGTTTTCAATCCATATTTCGTACATTTTTATTTACACAGGCAATTTAGTCGCGCTTTCAACCCTTACCTCTGTATAGATAAATTTACACTCCCTTTGAAAACAATCCGCTATGCTTTGAAAAAGGAGAAAGAAATGATGAAAAAGTTTATCGCCCCCTTGTTGGCTTTACTGGTTAGCGGATGTCAGATTGATCCTTATACTCACGCGCCAACCTTGACCAGCACCGACTGGTATGATGTCGGTATGGAAGATGCGATATCGGGCAGCGCCATAAAAGATGACGATGCATTTAGCGATTCACAGGCGGATCGCGGTCTATACCTTAAAGGATATGCCGAAGGACAAAAGAAAACTTGCCAGACCGATTTTACTTATGCCCGAGGACTTTCCGGTAAAAGCTTTCCTGCCAGCTGCAACAATGTTGAAAATGCCAGCCAACTGCATGAAGTATGGCAAAAAGGGGCTGATGAAAATGCCAGCACAATACGATTAAATTAATTACCCCCAAAATAAATTAAGCATGAGATTTTACTCATTATGTTTTATTTCTCACATTGATGACGACCGCATGAAAGGATGATATTTTAATGAGCATTCTGAAAAAATATCGATGCATTTCGAGCGAAGATGGTGAGGATCCCTGAATGCGTTTTTCTCACCGACTGTTCTTACTGCTGATTCTCCTGCTGACGGGAGCACCAATACTCGCTCAGGAACCTTCTGACGTTGCGAAAAACGTGCGTATGATGGTTTCCGGTATTGTCAGTTACACCCGCTGGCCTGGGCTATCAGGGCCACCAAAGTTATGTATCTTTTCATCTTCACGTTTTAGTACCGCCTTACAAGAAAATGCTGCTACATCTTTACCTTATCTGCCTGTCATCATTCATACTCAACAAGAGGCGATAATTTCAGGCTGCAATGGTTTTTATTTTGGCAACGAGTCACCGACATTCCAGATGGAATTAACCGAACAATATCCGTCAAAGGCGTTATTATTAATTGCCGAACAAAATACCGAGTGCATTATTGGTAGCGCCTTTTGTCTGATCATCCACAATAATGACGTCAGATTTGCCGTAAACCTGGATGCCTTATCGCGTAGCGGTGTAAAGGTCAACCCGGATGTCTTAATGCTCGCACGGAAGAAAAATGATGGATAACGATAATTCTCTTAATAAGCGCCCCACGTTTAAAAGAGCATTACGCAACATCAGTATGACCAGCATATTTATCACTATGATGCTGATCTGGTTGCTGCTTTCCGTGACCTCGGTGCTGACCCTGAAACAGTACGCGCAAAAAAACCTGGCACTGACAGCAGCAACAATGACTTACAGTCTGGAAGCAGCTGTCGTTTTTGCCGATGGCCCTGCAGCAACTGAAACACTGGCAGCGCTGGGCCAGCAAGGCCAATTTTCAACTGCAGAAGTGCGTGATAAGCAGCAAAATATTCTGGCATCCTGGCATTACACCCGTAAGGATCCAGGCGATACTTTCAGTAATTTCATAAGCCACTGGCTCTTCCCTGCCCCCATCATTCAGCCGATTCGTCACAATGGTGAAACCATTGGCGAAGTACGCTTAACCGCTCGCGACAGTTCAATCAGCCATTTTATCTGGTTTTCGCTCGCCGTACTGACCGGTTGTATTCTGCTGGCATCAGGCATCGCAATTACCCTCACCCGCCATTTGCACAATGGCCTGGTAGAAGCGCTGAAAAATATCACCGATGTCGTACATGATGTGCGTTCCAACCGCAATTTTTCCCGACGAGTTTCGGAAGAACGTATCGCTGAGTTTCACCGCTTCGCTCTCGACTTCAACAGTCTGCTGGATGAAATGGAAGAGTGGCAGCTTCGTTTACAGGCCAAAAATGCGCAGCTTCTACGTACCGCGCTACATGACCCATTAACCGGGCTGGCTAACCGCGCAGCGTTTCGTAGCGGCATCAACACGTTGATGAACAATTCCGATGCCCGAAAAACGTCGGCGTTACTATTTCTTGATGGCGATAATTTCAAATATATCAATGATACCTGGGGTCATGCGACGGGCGATAGAGTCTTGATTGAAATAGCAAAACGGTTAGCTGAATTTGGCGGGCTGCGACATAAAGCATACCGCCTGGGCGGCGATGAATTCGCTATGGTGCTCTATGATGTACAGTCGGAATCTGAAGTGCAGCAGATATGCTCAGCACTGACACAAATTTTTAATCTCCCGTTTGATCTTCATAATGGCCATCAAACTACCATGACATTAAGCATTGGTTACGCGATGACCATTGAGCACGCCTCTGCGGAAAATTTACAAGAGCTTGCCGATCACAATATGTATCAGGCCAAACACCAGCGTGCCGAAAAGCTGGTGAGATAACAAGGATATATCGATATGATAAAGCACCTGGTAGCACCCCTGGTTTTCACCTCACTAATACTGACTGGCTGCCAGTCCCCTCAGGGAAAGTTTACTCCTGAGCAAGTCGCCGCTATGCAATCTTATGGATTTACTGAATCCGCCGGCGACTGGTCGCTGGGCTTATCAGATGCCATTCTGTTCGCAAAAAATGACTACAAATTGCTCCCGGAAAGCCAGCAACAGATCCAAACCATGGCAGCCAAATTGGCCTCGACAGGGCTAACACATGCCCGTATGGATGGACACACCGATAACTATGGTGAAGACAGTTACAACGAAGGCTTATCATTGAAACGGGCGAATGTCGTGGCCGATGCATGGGCTATGGGTGGACAAATTCCGCGCAGCAATCTCACCACACAAGGTTTAGGAAAAAAATATCCCATAGCCAGTAACAAGACCGCCCAGGGCCGCGCCGAGAACCGCCGCGTCGCAGTGGTGATTACAACCCCTTAAAACACGAGCAAACAGACAAAAAAAGGGCCAGCCAATTGGCCAGCCCTTCTTAACAGGATGTCGCTTAAGCGAAATCTTAGTTAAGACGCTCTTTGATACGAGCAGCCTTACCAGTACGCTCACGCAGGTAGTACAGTTTAGCTTTACGAACAGCACCACGACGTTTGACAGAAATGCTGTCAACTACCGGAGAGTGAGTCTGGAAGACACGCTCAACGCCTTCGCCGTTGGAAATTTTACGAACAGTGAATGCAGAGTGCAGACCGCGGTTACGAATAGCGATAACCACGCCCTCGAATGCCTGCAGACGTTTTTTGGAACCTTCAACAACCCATACTTTCACTTCCACGGTATCACCCGGACGGAAGGAAGGTACGTCCTGCTTCATCTGCTCTTGTTCAAGTTGCTTAATAATGTTGCTCATAATTTAATCTCTTATCCTGGGTAAACTGATATCTCGGGGGCTTACGCCATCCCATCATGTTTATGTTGCTGTTGTGCGTGTTCCGTTTTGAACTCCGCCAGCAACCTTGCTTGCTCTTCAGTCAGAGCCAGGTTTTCCAGAAGTTCAGGTCTTCTAAGCCAGGTACGGCCCAGCGACTGTTTCAAACGCCAGCGACGTATCTCGGCATGGTTGCCCGACAGTAACACTGGCGGAACTTCCATCCCTTCTAACACCTCAGGCCGCGTATAGTGCGGGCAATCCAGCAATCCTTCAGCAAAGGAATCTTCCGTTGCCGAGGCTTCATGTCCCAGTACTCCCGGAATAAACCGGGAAACGGAGTCAATCAGCGTCATTGCTGGTAACTCACCACCACTGAGAACGTAATCGCCGATTGACCATTCTTCGTCAATTTCGGTTTGGATCACGCGCTCATCTATACCTTCGTAGCGACCGCACACCAGAATCAATTTTTGATTCGTTGCCAGTTCGCTGACGCCCGCTTGATCAAGCTTGCGTCCCTGTGGTGACAGATAAATCACCTTTGCGCCTTCACCCGCCGCGGCTTTTGCTGCATGAATGGCGTCCCGCAAGGGTTGCACCATCATTAACATCCCCGGTCCGCCGCCGTAAGGACGATCGTCCACGGTACGGTGCCGGTCATGCGTGAAGTCGCGAGGACTCCAGCTCTGGATGCTCAGCAGGCCATTTTTAACTGCCCGGCCAGTTACCCCGTAATCGGTAATTGCGCGGAACATTTCAGGAAACAGGCTAATTATGCCAATCCACATAGCGCCGTCTTTTACCGTTTATCCGGTGGTTTAAAAACCAGGATCCCAATCTACTTCGATTGAACGAGTAGTGAGATCGACTTTCTTGATAACCTGCCCATCGAGGAACGGTACGAGACGTTCCTTGATACCAAACGCATCTTTCAGGTTTGCCTTAATGACGAGAACGTCATTAGATCCGGTTTCCATCATATCGACGACTTTACCGAGATCGTAGCCTTCAGTGGTTACTACCTGGCAGCCCATCAGGTCTTTCCAGTAGTAGTCCCCCTCTTCAAGCTGAGGCAACTGCGATGAATCCACGACAATTTCACAATTCGTCAGCAGGTTCGCCGCATCACGATCGTCAACGCCTTTCAGCTTGATGATCATGTCCTGATTGTGGTGCTTCCAGCTTTCCAGCTGGACTTGCTGCCACTGACCCGCCTTCTGGATAAACCAGGGCTGATAGTCAAAAATGCTTTCGGCGTCTTCGGTGGAAGAAAACACTCTGAGCCACCCACGAATACCGTAAGACGAACCCATTTTTCCCAAAACGATGGGATCAACAGGTGCTTGCGCGGTGAGTTGTTTGCTCATCATGACCACCGTGACAGATTAAGCTGCTTTGTTTACTTCTTTGATCAGCGCAGCAACGCGATCAGAAATAGTTGCGCCCTGGCCAACCCAGTGAGCGATGCGATCCAGATCCAGGCGAGTGCCTTCTTCTTTTTCGCTAGCGATTGGGTTGAAGAAACCAACGCGCTCGATGAAGCGACCGTTGCGTGCATTACGGCTGTCAGCGACAACAACCTGGTAGAACGGACGCTTTTTAGCGCCGTGACGTGCTAAACGAATAGTTACCATAACATCCTCTTGTGTGAATAAAACAACCGGACCCCATCGAGGAACGGAGTCCGGTGTCATATTAAAAGCCCGAAAATTTTACTGATTTCTGGAGAAAATGCAATCAGCAGTTAATAACTCTGTCGCATAAGGTCATTTAGCGACCAGGAAATCCCGGCGGCATCATCCCTTTCATGCTTCTCATCATCTTCGCCATCCCGCCCTTCTTCATTTTCTTCATCATGCGCTGCATGTCGTCGAACTGTTTCAGAAGACGGTTAACGTCCTGCACCTGCATACCGCAACCGGCAGCGATACGACGCTTACGCGAACCTTTGATGATTTCTGGCTTAGCGCGCTCTTTCATCGTCATCGAGTTGATGATGGCTTCCATACGCACCAGCACTTTATCGTCCATCTGCGACTTGACGTTATCCGGGATCTGCCCCATGCCCGGCAGCTTGCCCATCAGGCTAGCCATGCCGCCCATATTTTTCATCTGGCGCAGCTGCTCAAGAAAGTCGTTGAGATCGAAGCCGTCGCCTTTTTTCAGCTTGCTGGCTAATTTCTCAGCTTGCGCGCGGTCAACTTTGCTTTCGATATCTTCGATCAGCGACAGTACGTCGCCCATGCCGAGAATACGCGACGCGATGCGGTCCGGATGGAACGGCTCCAGCGCCTCAGTTTTCTCGCCAACACCGAGGAACTTGATCGGTTTGCCAGTGATGTGACGAATAGAGAGCGCCGCACCGCCGCGGGCATCGCCGTCCACTTTGGTCAACACTACGCCGGTAAGCGGTAACGCTTCATTGAATGCTTTTGCCGTATTGGCCGCATCCTGACCGGTCATGGCGTCAACCACAAACAGGGTTTCAACCGGATTAATCGACGCATGGACTTGTTTGATCTCGTCCATCATCGCTTCGTCAACGTGCAGACGACCAGCGGTATCCACCAGCAGCACGTCGTAGAATTTCAGTTTGGCTTCTTTCAGCGCCGCGTTAACGATATCTACCGGCTTCTGACCAACATCAGAAGGGAAGAAATCAACGCCCACCTGCTCTGCCAGCGTCTCAAGCTGTTTGATTGCCGCCGGGCGATAAACGTCGGCAGAAACCACCAGCACTTTCTTCTTGTGCTTCTCGCGCAGGAACTTACCGAGTTTACCAACGCTGGTTGTTTTACCGGCACCTTGCAGGCCCGCCATCAGCACGACCGCAGGCGGTTGCGCAGCCAGGTTCAGGGTCTGGTTCTCTTCGCCCATCGCCGCAACCAGTTCGTTACGGACAATTTTGACGAACTCCTGCCCCGGCGTCAGGCTCTTATTAACTTCATGACCAACCGCTTTCTCTTTTACGCGATTGATAAACTCACGCACTACCGGCAGAGCGACGTCCGCCTCCAGCAGCGCCATGCGCACTTCGCGCAGCGTATCTTTTACGTTGTCTTCAGTGAGGCGTCCACGGCCACTGATATTGCGCAGCGTGCGCGACAAACGATCGGTTAAATTATCAAACATTGTCTCTCGCCTGGGGTGGAAACGGTTGGCCGCAATCGCGACACATCATCAGTATTTTGCCGCAGTATAACATGAAGGCGTCTTTGTTGTTATGCAACGGTTGGAGCAGCGTTCACCTGACGCTATACTGCTTCTCTTTCTTATTGCTCAAACTGTCGACATTACTATGCCCGTTTTTGCTCTGCTCGCGCTTGTCGCCTACTCCGTCAGTCTTGCGCTGATTGTTCCCGGTCTGCTGCAAAAAAACGGCGGCTGGCGGCGCATGGCTATTATTTCTGCGGTCATTGCGCTGGTCTGCCACGCAATCGCTCTGGAAGCCCGCATCCTGCCCGACGGTGATAGCGGACAAAACCTCAGCCTGCTGAACGTTGGTTCATTGGTCAGTTTGATGATCTGTACGGTAATGACCATTGTGGCTTCTCGCAATCGTGGCTGGTTGCTGCTACCCATTGTCTATGCCTTTGCGCTTATCAACCTGGCGCTGGCGACCTTCATGCCCAATGAATACATCACCCATCTGGAAGCAACGCCTGGGATGCTGGTGCACATTGGCTTATCGCTCTTTTCCTATGCCACGCTAATTATCGCCGCCCTGTACGCGCTGCAACTGGCGTGGATTGATTACCAACTGAAGAACAAGAAGCTGGCGTTTAACCAGGAAATGCCGCCATTGATGAGTATCGAGCGTAAAATGTTCCACATCACGCAGATTGGCGTGGTGCTGCTAACGCTCACGCTTTGCACTGGCCTGTTCTACATGCACAACCTATTTAGCATGGAAAATATCGACAAGGCTGTGCTCTCTATCGTGGCGTGGTTTGTCTATATTGTGCTGCTGTGGGGACATTACCATGAAGGATGTCTATATTGTGCTGCTGTGGGGACATTATCATGAAGGATGGCGTGGACGCCGCGTCGTCTGGTTTAACGTTGCGGGTGCAGTCATTCTGACACTGGCCTACTTCGGCAGCCGAATTGTCCAGCAGTTAATCAGCTAAACCCAGAAAAGGAGTTTCCCCTGGAACACATTTCTACTACTACGTTGATCATTATTCTGATCATCATGGTGGTCATTTCAGCCTATTTTTCCGGGTCCGAAACCGGAATGATGACCCTCAACCGCTATCGTCTGCGACATATGGCGAAACAGGGTAATCGCTCGGCCAAACGCGTCGAAAAATTGCTGCGTAAGCCAGACCGCCTGATAAGCCTGGTGTTAATCGGCAATAACCTGGTCAATATTCTTGCCTCCGCGCTCGGCACTATTGTTGGGATGCGTTTGTACGGCGATGCGGGCGTGGCAATTGCGACTGGTGTGCTGACTTTTGTCGTACTGGTATTTGCTGAGGTATTGCCGAAAACCATTGCCGCGCTGTACCCGGAAAAAGTCGCTTATCCGAGTAGTTTTCTGCTGGCTCCGCTGCAAATTTTGATGATGCCGCTGGTCTGGTTGCTGAATGCTATTACCCGCATGTTAATGCGCATGATGGGCATCAAAACCGATATCGTGGTTAGTGGCTCTTTAAGCAAAGAAGAATTACGCACCATTGTGCACGAATCGCGGTCACAAATTTCCCGTCGCAATCAGGATATGCTGCTGTCGGTACTCGATCTGGAAAAGATGACCGTCGATGACATCATGGTGCCGCGCAGTGAAATTATCGGTATTGATATCAACGATGACTGGAAATCGATTCTGCGCCAACTCTCCCACTCACCTCACGGGCGCATCGTGCTCTACCGTGATTCGCTGGACGACGCCATCAGTATGCTGCGAGTACGTGAAGCCTGGCGGTTGATGTCGGAGAAAAAAGAGTTCACCAAAGAAACCATGCTGCGCGCCGCGGACGAGATCTATTTTGTCCCGGAAGGTACGCCGCTCAGCACGCAGTTGGTAAAGTTTCAGCGCAACAAAAAGAAAGTCGGCCTGGTCGTCAACGAGTATGGAGACATTCAGGGGCTGGTGACGGT
>OBRO01000241.1_pt1 | contig 10854 bp, 10 predicted proteins | sample 1475671 | NCBI WGS metagenome assembly OBRO01 (sample SAMEA3360694, study PRJEB22359) | human gut metagenome | biome: ENVO:urban biome; feature: ENVO:human-associated habitat; material: ENVO:feces | place: Bangladesh | collected 2011
TCCCATGATTGAATTTAAGAATGTTAGTAAAGTCTATGATAATGGTTCTGTTGCAGTAGACGATGTGTGTTTAACTATAAATGACGGTGAATTTGTCCTCATTTGTGGTCACAGCGGTGCAGGGAAATCAACTCTATTTAAATTATTAACTCATGAAGTAGTACCTGACACGGGTACTGTTATAGTTGATGATTTTGATGTTACGCGTATGAAGCGTAGTAAAATTCCAAAATTACGTAGAAAACTTGGTGTTGTATTCCAAGATTTCCGGTTATTACCAAATAAAACGGTATCTGAAAATATTGCTTTTGCACTTGAAGTAATTGAAGAAAAACCAAAAATAATTAAAGAAAAGGTAAGTCATGTATTAGAGCTTGTTGGGTTAACTGACAAGGCAAATGATTTACCAGAGGATCTATCTGGTGGTGAACAACAACGTGTTGCTATTGCCCGCGCTATTGTAAATCGACCATCTGTGCTCATTGCTGATGAACCGACTGGTAATCTAGATCCTGATACAAGTAAAGGTATTGTAGATTTGTTTAAGCACATCAATAATTTTGGTACAACTGTTATTATGGTTACCCATAATATGGATCTTGTTTCGTATTTAAATAAACGTGTTATTCGTCTTAAAGATGGTCGCGTTCAAAGTGATAATATGAGAGGTGCTGAAATTAATGAAGCCTAGAACATTGATATACTTTTTTAAAGAAGCCCTCAAATCTATGAAGCGTAACGGTCTTATGACGTTAGCATCTATTTCTACAGTGGCTTTATCTCTATTTATGCTTGGTGTATTCCTTTGCGGTGTTATCAATTTGAATAACATGGCATCTAGCTTAGAAAACCAAGTCCAATTGAGCATTTATTTAAAAGATGGTTTAACAACTGACCAAATCATGGCGGTAGGTAAGCAAATTAAAGCTATACCAAATCTTAAGCATTTGGAGTTTGTTAATAAAGAGCAAGCTATGAAAGAATTCAAAGCTCGCCTAGGTGATCAACAACAATTAGTAAATGCCCTAGGTGATGTAAATCCATTGCCAAATTCTTATGTATTAACCTTTGATAATCCTAGTGATGTTAAGGCTACAGCTAAATTAGCTACTACATTCCAAGGTGTTGAAAGTACACATTATGGACAAGATATTGTGGAAGAACTCTTCCGTATAACTCAAGTTATCAGGATTGGTGGTATCGTATTAATTGCATTCTTAGCAGCCGCTACATTATTCATCATTTCTAATACAATTCGTTTGACTGTGTTTGCTCGTCGTAAAGAAATTGCCATCATGAAATATGTAGGTGCAACAAATGGCTTTATCCGTTGGCCATTCTTGATAGAAGGAATGTTATTAGGTTTAGTTGGAGCTATTATTGCCGTTCTTTGTGTAGGTGAATTCTACCATTTCATTACTATGGAAGTGTCTGAGTCTTTAGCATTCTTCCCATTAGTACCAATGTTCCCATTCTTCTATGATGTGGCCATCTATATTTTAGTTGGCGGTATTATAGTAGGTGCTATTGGTAGTACAATTTCTTTAAAACAATACATGAAGGTGTAATGTTTATGAAATACAACACAATCAAATCCCGCCTTGTAGCAACAATTTTAACAGGTATAGTAGTACTGGGAACACCACTATACATTGTTGCGGAAGATGAGGATTTAACGAATCAATTAGATTCAATTCAACAACAAGTTAATCAACAAAACTCTATTAAAGCTGATGCTGAAACTGTCATTGTAAGCGTATCTGAACAGTTGAGACAAATTGAAGAGCAATTGCGTCAAGCTCAACAACAGTTAGAGTCTATTCAACAGCAACGTGTTGCCGTTGAAAATGATATTACTGTTAATGAAAAGTTACTAGCAGAAGCACAAAAACGTTTAGAAGGACGTGAGTCCGTATTTTATAAGCGTGTACGTGACATTTATATCAATGGTCGTCTAAGTTATTTAGATGTTGTTATTGGTTCTAAAGACTTTAGTGATTTTGCAAATCGACTAGAGATTTTAAAGCGCATTATAGATTCTGACATTAAATTAATCGATGAAATCAAAAAAGAACGTGCTGAAATTGCTGCACGCAAGCAAGCTCTTGAGCAATCTCGAGCTAAGCTAGTAGAGCTTGAAAAAGCTGCTGTAGCAAAACAAGCTGAAATTGAACAAAAGAAAAAAGAACGAGAAGTAGTTCTTCAGAAGGCACAAAATGATCGTGCTACTGCAATGCAAGCAGTGGAAGAACTTAATGCTTCTTCTGCTCAAATTACAGCACTCTTAAAAGCACGTCAAGCGGAACGTGCGGCTGCTCGTGCAGCTGCAGAAGCAGCGGCGGCAGCAGCGGCTCAACAGTCTGCACCAAGTTACTCTTGGGTACAAGGGTCTGGTCAACTTGGTTGGCCTGTTAGTGGTGAAATTACTTCACCTTATGGTTATCGGACACATCCAATTTGGGGAACAACAATTTACCATTCAGGTATTGATATTGGTGTTGATGAAGGTACACCAGTTCATGCTGCTGATGGTGGTACTGTTGTTTGGTCTGGTTGGATGGGTGGCTATGGTTATGCCGTAGTTATCGATCATGGTAATGGCATGTCTACCCTTTATGGCCATAATTCTGAGCTTGCTGTCTCTGAAGGACAAGATGTATCTAAAGGTCAAGTTATAGCCTATGCTGGTAGCACTGGTAATAGTACTGGACCACACGTTCATTTTGAAGTTCGTATAAGTGGGGATCCTGTGGATCCTATGGGATATTTATAATATGAAATTTGATACACGTACGGTGTTGTGGAGCCTATTGAAATATATAGGCTCTGGCATCGTTATTATGTGGCTCATGTTTTGGTATCTATCTGGTTCATTCTGGGGTTTACCAAGACTATTTGTAGCCTACTATGCTGCGAGTCAAGTCTTTATGACACCTATGTCTAAAACTACCCTTTATGATGGTATGTTAAAAGGCTTGATTGGCTCTTTGGGAGATCCTCATAGTGTTTATTTAGATGCTGATGAATTTAAGTCCATGAAAATGCAAACATCTGGCACTTATGCTGGTGTAGGCATGGTTCTTGGGCATGATGATAAAGGTTTATATGTTGTTAGCGTTATGGAAGATCAACCAGCTTTCAAAGCGGGCATTAAACCTGGGGACCATATTATTGCTATCGATGGTCAATCCACAAGTGATATTACTGTAGAAGATGCATCCTCTCGAATTCGCGGTGAGGCAGGTACTGTTGTAGCCCTTGATGTTGATCGCAATGGTGAAAAGTTACATTTCGATATCACTCGCGAATCTATTGTTCTTCCTACTGTTAAAAGTAAAATGCTAACTAGTACAGTTGGTTATATTCGCATTAGTCAATTTGCTGAGAATACAGCTGATGATTTCGGAACACAATTTAAAGAATTGCAATCTCAAGGTATGAAGGAACTAATTTTAGATCTTCGAGATAATCCTGGTGGTTTATTATCTACCACTGAGAAGATTTCTAACTATATTATGCCTCCAGGAACACTAGTAACGGTACAAAATCGAGCTGGTAAAAAAGATGTTTATAAGTCTGATGGTCCAGAAGTAGCTATGCCATTAGTAGTTCTTGTTAACAAAGGTTCTGCTAGTGCATCTGAAATTATAGCTGGTGCGATTCAAGATCGTAAATTAGGTACTATTTTAGGTACTAATACATATGGCAAGGGTACAGTTCAAACTATTTACCCTAGCCTTGATAATGAAGGTGTTAAGGTAACTATTGCCAAGTATCACACACCAAATGACCGTGTCATTGACGGCATTGGTATTAAACCTGATGTAGAACTTGATCTACCAAAAGGTGTAAATCCATCTAGTACATTAGATGATATTCAAATTAAAAAGGCATTAGAAATATTACAACAATAATGCATAGGAGTTAAATTATGTTTATAGATAGAGCGCGCGTCTTTGTTAAGGCTGGTGATGGTGGGGACGGCATGTCCAGCTTCCGTCGTGAGAAATACGTGCCAAATGGCGGTCCTAGTGGCGGCGATGGTGGTAAAGGGGCGGACGTTATTTTTAAAGCGGACAAGAATATTAATACTCTTGTAGACTTTAGATATAAACGTCAATTCAAGGCACCTGCTGGTGGTAATGGTGAAAGCTCCAACAAGCATGGTCGTGGTTCTGAACCGCTTATCATTCCTGTTCCATTGGGGACAGTAATTAAAGAAGAAGAAACTGGCAAAGTTTTCTGCGATCTCGTTAATGATGGCGATACATTTGTCATTGCTAAAGGCGGTCGTGGCGGTCGCGGTAATGCTCGTTTCCAAACGAGCGCTAATCGTGCACCGACATTTGCAGAAAAAGGTGAACCTGGTGAAGAGTTCTGGTTACAACTAGAACTAAAAGTATTAGCTGACGTTGGTTTATTAGGGTACCCATCTGTAGGTAAATCTAGTATTTTACGTAAAGTATCTAAAGCTCAACCAGAGGTAGCTGCTTATCACTTTACTACATTGACACCTGTACTTGGGGTAGTAACAATCTCTGGAGACCGTAGTTTTGTATTAGCTGATATTCCTGGCCTTATTGAAGGGGCTAGTGAGGGTGTTGGTTTAGGTCATAACTTTTTACGTCACGTAGAACGGACTAACATTTTAATTCACGTTCTAGATGTATCTGGTATGGAAGGTCGTGACCCTAAGGTTGATTTTGATGCTATTAACGAAGAACTTCGTAAGTATTCTGAAAAATTGGCTAATAAAAAACAAATTGTTGCACTCAATAAGATTGATATGGTCTTTGACGATACAACAATTCCTGATACGAAAAAATATTTTGAAGATAAAGGCTACGAAGTATTTCTTATCAATGCATTAAGTGGTGAAGGTTTACCAGAGCTCATGGAACGAGCTTACTACTATGTAGAAAACTACGAGCCAGAACCAGAAGCAACTGATGATACAGTTGTATACGAAGCAAAACCAGATGTAGAATTTGTTATCACCCGTGGTGACGATGCTGCATTCTATATTACAGGTAAACGTATTGAACGCTTAGTAGCAATGACAAATTTAAGTGATGATCAATCTCTTCGTAGATTCCAACGCATTTGGCGCTTTATGGAGCTAGATGCTAAATTAAAAGAAAAAGGTTGTAAAGACGGTGATGAAGTTGTGATTGGCGATCAACGCTTTACATTCCAAGAGTAGGAGTAATAATGACAGGAAAACAAAAACGTTATTTACGTTCTTTGGCAGCAACAATGCCACCAGTAGTTCAGATTGGTAAAAATGGTTTGGAAAATAGTGTTATTGATAGTGCTCGCGCAGCCTTAATGGCTCGTGAATTAATCAAGGTGAAATTACACAACAATAGCCCTGAAGATAAGACGATTTTCCAAGAGTTAGCTGATATGTTAGGTGCTGAATTAGTCCAAGTCATTGGTTTTAATGGTGTTTTATATAAAGCTAAAAAAGAACCTAAAATTATTCTACCTAAGTAAATCATTATATTACTAAATTTTATTATAGTGGGAACTTCATAACCAATTGGCCTAGGAGGTTAATCTATGCGCAGTTCTATCATCGACGCAAAAAGAATAGTAGTAAAAGTAGGCAGTAGTACGCTATGTTATGCTAATGGACATTTAAATTTAGAGCGCATAGAAAGATTAGTACGCCAATTATCAGATTTGGCTAACCAAGGTAAAGAGGTTATCCTTGTTTCTTCTGGTGCAACGGGAGCTGGTCTTGCCCCTTTAGGATTTAAAGAAAAACCTAGAGACCTTGTTTTGAAACAAGCTGCTGCAGCAGTAGGACAAGGTATCCTCATCCATATGTATGAGCGTATGTTTCGTGAATATGGTCGTACAGTAGGTCAAATTCTTTTAACAAAAGAAGATAGTACAGGCCGCCATAGTTATCTAAACTTGCGCAATACACTACATACGTTATTGCAACTCAATGTTATTCCTATAATCAATGAAAATGACGTAGTTGCTATTGAAGAGTTTAAAATAGGCGATAATGATACTTTATCTGCTACTGTGGCAGGTATTGTAGATGCTGATTTACTTATCATTTTGTCTGACATTGAAGGCTTATATACGGCTAATCCAGCAACTCATCCTGACGCTACTTTAATAGAAACAGTTTCTGAGATTACAGATGAAACGTATGCTATTGCAGGTGGCGCTGGTTCTAATATGGGTACAGGTGGTATGTATACTAAAATTAAAGCGGCTCACATGGCGACAAACTCTGGTGTACCTATGGTTATTACCTCTGGTGAAGTAGAGGACTCTGTTCGTCGCGTATGTAAGGGTGAACAAATTGGTACTCTCTTTGAAGCACATGATGCTGGTCTATCAGGGAAACACCATTGGTTGGCCTTTGGTAAGCGCTTGAAGGGTTCCATTACTATTGATGATGGTTGTGCCCTTGCTGTATTAGATAAAGGGGCTAGTATATTACCTGCTGGCATTATTGATGTGGAAGGTACATTCGGACCTGGTGATACAATTTCTATTTATCATAATGGGAAAGAAATCGGACGTGGCCTTATCAACTATAGCGTTGATGATATGAAGGCTATAAAAGGTCATAATACTAACGATATAGCTCATATTTTAGGTATTAATACGACTTATGATGAAGCTATACATCGTAATAATCTAGTTTTATTACACTGAGGATACTATATGAACCAGTATGAAGAAATTTGTAAAGATATGGGCCTAAGAGCTAAAGCAGCTGCTTTTGAATTGGTTCAACTTGATCAAGGTACGTTAGATGCTGCATTATTAGCAATCGCTGATGCTGTGGAAGCACAAACTGATAAAATCATGGCTGCTAATAAGCAAGACTTAGATAAATCTGGGGACTATAATGTGCCTCAAACTATGATTGATCGATTAACGTTGACACCTAATCGAATTGCTCAAATGGCGGAAGGGGTTCGTCAAGTCGGGGCTCTTGAAAGCCCTGTGGGATCTGTTATGGAAACGATTACACGTCCTAACGGCTTGACTATAGAAAAAAGAGCAGTACCTTTTGGTGTTATTGGTATTATTTTTGAAGCTCGTCCAAATGTAACGATTGACGCTGGTGTTCTTTGCTTAAAGACGGGAAATGCTACAATTTTACGCGGTGGTAAAGAAGCATTCCATACGAATCAAATCATCGTGTCAATTATGCGTAATACTTTAGAATCTTTGGGCATTAATGGGGATGCTATCCAATTGGTCGAAGTTCTTGATCGGGATATGGTTGGTGTATTATTACAACAACGAAAATACATTGATGTCATTATTCCCCGTGGTGGGGCTGGACTCATCCGCCGTGTAGTAGAGGAAAGTAGTATTCCTGTTATTGAAACTGGTAGTGGTGTATGTCATACCTTCGTAGATGAATATGCTAATCTCGATATGGCATTGGACATTGCTATTAATGCTAAAGTGCAACGTCCATCAGTATGCAATGCGATGGAAACTTTGTTAGTTCACCAAGCAGTGGCTGTTGAGTTTTTACCTCGTCTTGATGAGGCATTACAAGAATATGGGGTACGAATTCACGGCGATAATGCTGTAGCTCAATATATGGATAATACAATTCCTTTAACAGATGATTCTTTCAATACAGAATATAATGATATGGACTTAAATGTACGTATTGTTGATACTCTTGAGGAAGCAATCGATCATGTGAATTTATATTCTACACATCATTCAGAAGCTATAGTAACAGATGAACCAATGCGTGCAAAAGTATTTATGAACTTAGTAGATTGTTCTACGGTTTATCACAATGCATCAACTCGTTTTACTGATGGTTTTGAATTTGGTTTTGGTGCGGAAATTGGTATTAGTACCCAAAAGCTTCATGCTCGCGGACCAATGGGATTACAAGCACTAACATCATATAAATACTTTGTATTTGGAGAAGGCCAAGTTCGAAAGTGAAGACCATATATTACTTAATAAGGGCATACTACAGATATATTCAGACTCCAAAAGGTCGATACGAATGGATATCCTATGGTAAGGCACTGCTCTTGTTTATCGTTATCTGTGTCATCGTCATTAAGGGTGTGGCATTATTATGGTAGAGAAACGTCGTATAGGAATCATAGGTGGAACATTTAATCCTATCCATTTAGGGCATCTAATGATTGCTGAGGTAGCTTGTGAAAGCTTTAACCTAGAAAAGGTAATTTTTGTACCTGCCAAGGTTCCACCTCATAAACAACATGATGTAATAGATAGTCGTCATCGATATGCTATGACGGCGGCAGCCGTATCTGATAATCCTAATTTTGAGATTTCTGATGTAGAGATGCGTCGAGAAGGCCCTTCGTATACGGTTGATACTATACAACATTTTAAGATCCTTTATGGACCAAATGTTGAATTTTACTTTATCGCTGGTACTGATACAATTCGTGCATTACCAACGTGGAAGTTTATTGAGGAATTATTAGATGAGGTCCACTTTATTGGCGCTACAAGACCTGATGGATCAAGTGCAATTGACGAAACATTAGCGATTTTAGGTTCTAAAGCACGAGAAAAAATACATCTTATGGAGGTTCCTGAGATGAAATTATCTGCTACGTATTTACGAGAACGTCTACGCTCTGGTAAAACAGTTCGATATATGTTGCCAAAATGTGTGGTGGAATATATAGAGGAAAACCATATTTATGGGAAGGAATAGAGGATGTTATCATTTGATGAAATACAACTTAGAGTGAGTCAATGGCTGAGCAAGAAACGATTTAAGCATACTCTTGGCGTTGTGGAATCGGCTACTCATTTAGCTACGCTTTATGGCGTTGATGTTGAAAAGGCTAGATTAGCCGCATTACTACATGATTGCGCTAAAGAATTGCCTTTACAGGATATGCAAAATCTTGTGAAAAGTGAATCTTATGAGGTTGATCAAGAATTATTAAGTAATGGCAATCTTTTACATGGCTTAGCTGGTATGATTCGAGCAAAAAAAGAGTTTTCTATATCAGATGATGAGGTTTTAGAAGCCATTCGAGTTCATACGACTGGAAAGGTACATATGTCTAAGCTAGATAAGGTGATATTTTTAGCAGACTATATTGAGCCTAATCGTGATTTTCCCGGTGTGGATGAGTTGCGTAACGTTTCAGAACTAGATTTAGATAAGGCTGTATTGCTTGGTTTTGATAATACTATTATTCATCTTATAGAGCAAAATTTATCGATTTATCCGTTGACCATTCTTGGTCGTAATGATGTGTTACAATCTTGTAAATAATGGAGTTTATATATGGAAGAACGTGAACGAGCAAGAGCTCGCCGTCGCAGAAGAAGACGTCAACAAAAGTCATCTGTTAAATGGCCTAGATTTATAGTAGCTGTTATTGTAGTACTTGCCTTACTTGGTGGTATAGGCTATGGTTTGTATACTGGAGTATCTTATGCGTATAGAGCTATTACAGGAACGACTGAGACAACTGATACAGCTGTAGATAATGGAAATAAACAAGATGGTAATACTGTATCTGTAGAACAAAAAGGGTTAGATAAACCATTATACATTCTTGTTGTCGGTACTGATGATAATAATCCTAGTCAAAGTGATAGTCTATTCTTGTTATCCATTAATTTAGATCAAAAAACAATGGATGTTATTGGCATTCCTAGTAATAGTAAAATTGATAATAGAGATCAGACAGATGCAAGTATGCTCAATAGCATCTATGAAAAAGGTGGTATTGATCTAACAAAGGCTGTCATTGAAGATATGTTCCATATTTCTATACCGTATTATGTTGTAGTTAATCAAAATGCTTTCAAAAAGACTAACGATGTATTAGGAAATCAGCAAATCTATGTAGAACAACCTATGGAACACGTTGATGCAGACGGAAATAAAGATATTGATTTGCAACGAGGATATCAAACATTAGATAGTGATAAGGCTTTATCCTATTTACGGTATTCTGATCCAAAACACGATACATTTACACGTGTACAACGACAAGAAAGATTTTTGAAACTTTGGGTAGAAGAAGAGCATAATTCATTCTTATTAACAAATGCATGGCATATTTGGAGAATTTGGGATCATTATGATAGTAATATTTCTACATTAGATGCTATTAAGCTTGTGTATAATGCTAGCAAAATTAATAAGGAAGAGATTCATTTCTATATTCTTCCTGGTGAAAAAGAGTTAATTGGCGATATGACATATTGGAAGGTAAATCCAACGGAAGCACAACGATTGGTAGGTATTACGATGGGAAATTTACCAGCCAATGAAATGACACAATTTGTAACAGCTCCAACTAATAGTACAGCTAAGGTTGCACCTGAATCAGAACATAATGGTGGTACTATCACAAAGCCATCAGAACCGGGTGATGAGAGTACTAATAAACGTTAAAAGGGGAATAGTATGAAAAATAAAGAAGAAGTTAAACAAATCGTATTACAATTAGCACAAGCAGCTTTTGATAAAAAAGGTAGAGATATCGAAATTCTCGATTTAGAAGGTGTATCTATGTTAGGGGATTACTTTCTAATTGCTAGTGCGAATAATATTAAGCAATCTCAAAGTATTGCTGATGAAATGGAAGATAAAGCTGCAGAATTGGGCATGACAGTAAATCATAGAGAAGGTTACCGCGAAGGTGAATGGATTTTATTAGATTTTGGTGATGTAATTTGTCATGTCTTTGGTGGTGATGAATTGCGTGAGTTCTACGGCTTAGAAGAATTATGGAATGATGCAGTTCGAGTTCCATTTGAAGGAGTATAATATGGCTACTGAATTGTTGGAAAATACAATTGCCACATTAAAAGTATTGCGTACTAGTGATCAAG
>OBRO01000246.1_pt1 | contig 10570 bp, 7 predicted proteins | sample 1475671 | NCBI WGS metagenome assembly OBRO01 (sample SAMEA3360694, study PRJEB22359) | human gut metagenome | biome: ENVO:urban biome; feature: ENVO:human-associated habitat; material: ENVO:feces | place: Bangladesh | collected 2011
ATACCATTGCCACAGATATCAAGGTGACAACCATTCAGCCAGGTATCGTTGAGACCGACTTTTCACAAGTTCGCTTTCATGGTGACAAGGACAAGGCAGCCAAGGTCTATCAAGGTTTGGAAGCCCTCCAAGCCCAAGATATTGCGGAGGCAGTCCTCTACGTTACCAAGCAACCACGACGAGTCCAGGTTTCAGACATGACCATCATGGCTAACCAGCAAGCCACAGGTTTTACGATTCATAGGGGGGAATAAATAGATGATAAAAACATGACCTTCGGGCCGTGTTTTTTGTTTGAATTTTCCCAAAACTATGAAAGAAACCGTGAAAATGCTATAATGTAAGGGATTACGACAGGACGGAGAGGTGAAACAATGGTTTCTAGAAGAGAGTTTTCAGAATTAACTAGGGTTCAGATTCCAGCAGCCTTACACTTAATGCGTTTGGGGTATACATATCTTGCTCATAATGGTAAGGAGATTATGGGAAGAGATCCTGAAACAAATATTTTAATTTCAATCTTTAGAGAGCAATTTTTAAAGTTCAACAATTATGCAACTGATTTGGATGTTGAAAGAGAACTTAATAATATCAAGATTGAATTAGATCAAAATGATTTAGGACGTGCTTTTTATAAACGTATAGTAAGTAATAGTGGTCCAACTTATATTGACTGGGAAAACCCTAAGAATAATACATTTCACCTTGCTTTAGAGGTAACCTGTCAAAATGGAGGAGACGAGTTTAGACCTGATATTGTCATTTTTATAAATGGCTTGCCACTTTCATATATTGAAGTGAAACAACCTAATGCCATTCGTGATGGTAAGACTGCTATTCAATCTGAGCAATCACGAACAGCTGTTAGATTTGAGAATAGGAGATTTCGTCGTTTCAATAATATTACCCAATTGCTTTCATTCTCAGATAATTTACCTTATATCAGTGGTCAAGGTCAACAAAAGCAAGGGTCCTTTTACTGTTCAAATGCATTCTCAAAAACTAAATTCAATGCATTTAAGGAAGAAAGAGAAGAGGAACTAATTTATTCTATACGTTCATTAGGTGAAGAGGAGATTGACGCAGTATTAAAAGATGTTAATCGATTTGCCTTGAAATCTCGGCCAGAATTTAAGACAAATCAAGATCCAAGTACACCTTGTAATACATTTATCTCATCACTCTATCAAAAGGAAAGACTATTGTTTTTGCTTCGCTATGGATTAGCTTATGTAGAAGAACGCTCAAAAGATGGCACTATTCAGTTGCAAAAACATGTGATGCGTTATCCACAGTTTTTTGCAACAAAAGCAATTGAGGATGCAATTGGAAAAGGAGTGAAGAAAGGTGTCATCTGGCATACACAAGGGTCTGGAAAAACTGCCTTGTCTTATTTTAATATCAGGTACCTTACAAATTATTTCTCAAAACAGGAAATTGTTCCTCAGTTTTATTTTGTAGTTGACCGCTTAGATCTTGCAGACCAAGCTACGCGAGAGTTTACGAAACGTGGCTTGAAAGTAAAAAGGATTAACCGTCCACAAGAATTGAATGAAAAACATGATGCTTATCAAGTTGCTGTCGTTAATATTCAAAAATTTAAGGATAATTCAGATTTAACAGATCATTCAGGCTATGATTTAAATCGTCAAAATATCTATTTTATTGATGAAGCTCACCGTTCATATAATGAGAAAGGCTCCTATCTCCCAAATCTATACAATGCAGATAAAAATGCTATTAAGATTGCACTGACTGGAACGCCCCTAATAACATATAAAAAAGATGGTAAAACCAAGGAAAGTCATGCAACGACACGTGATATTTTTGGTGATTATATCCATAAATACTACTATAATCAATCAATTGATGATGGTTTTACACTTCGTCTGATGCGTGAAGATATTGAAACCTCTTATAAAGAGACTCTTCAAACCATCAATGAAGAAATCTTGCGTGGAGATCTTTCAAAAGATGATATATTTGCTCATCCACGTTATGTCTCACCAATGTTGGATTTCATTCTGGAAGATTTCAATAGAGCACGTGATGTTGTCTTCGATGATGATTCCATCGGTGGAATGATTGTTTGTGATTCATCTAAGCAAGCACGTGAGATTGAAAAGCAATTAGAAGAACGCAGAAGTAGTGGGGAGACAAATATCACATCAGCTTTAATTCTTCATGATGAAGGAGACAAAGAGTACAAGAAAGATCGTGTAGAGAGCTATAAAGAAGGTAAAATTGATCTCGTCATTGTATATTCGATGTTGCTAACAGGATTTGATGCACCTAGGTTGAAAAGATTGTACTTAGGTCGCAAAATCAAGGCTCATAACTTACTTCAAACATTGACACGTGTTAATCGTCCATATAAGGATTATCAATTTGGATATGTGATTGACTTTGCGGATATTTCGAAAGAATTTGATAAAACCAATCGTGCGTATTTGGAGGAACTCAATCAGGAGTATGATCTAAAAAACACAGGAGAAGATGTTGAAAATGTTTTTGGTTCTCTCTTTGTCTCAGCAGACGAAATCAGTAAACAACTTGAGAAATCAGAGACAATTTTGATGAATTATCCAACTGAGAATCTAGAGTTCTTCTCTCAAACCATCGACGAAGTGAGGGATAGACATCAATTGATTGAGTTACGAAAAGCTCTAGAAGCGATGAAGCAATTTTATAATGTTGCTCGACTTTTAGGACATCGTGAACTTCTAAATAAAATTGACATTAACCAGGTATCGACTTTGTTGAACGTGATTTCAAGACGTTTACTTAACCTCTCACTTATGGAAAAACCTGATGAATTTTCAAGTCGAACCTTGCTTAATCTAGCAATGTCTGATACGACATTTAGTTTCGTTAAAATCGCAGAAGAGGAGTTACGACTCGCAGCCAATGATCTCTATGAGCTTCGCAAAAGAGTGGCAGGTGGGATTAACGGTCGTCCAGATGAAAAAGACCCTGAATGGGTAAATCTCTATGAGGAATTCCGTAGAATCATGAAGAAACATATGATTTATGAGCAGGAAGGCCTCACAATGGAGAATATCAAAGAAACTCAGACTGAGTATCAAAATCTGTTTGACGCATTTGAAGATTATAAGAGCCGAATGCGACGACTAGCTATGAATTTCAATGGCGATGAAATGGCAGCTCGTTCTTTCAAGCATGTTACCAACTCAACCGTTGTAAGTGAATTTCCAGTTATCTTCCATGTGATTAAAGGCTCAAAAGCCAATTTAGATTATCAAATTGGTCTAAATCAAGGTGTCCTTGATAACAATGATTTTTTGAAACGAATGATTCGTGAACAGGCACGCAAAGAAATGAAAAATACAGAGTCAGCAGGAAATGAAAAGTTGACAAAACAAGACTTCAACAATCTTGTTGAATCTTTATTTGAAGAATACGAACAGGAATATCAAAACTAATGAATGAACAATATAAGGTCCAAGTCCAAAACTTGGTAGATGATTTGAAAGCAGTCTTTACCCATGCTGGTCTAGGGGGTGAAGCAGGAGAATACAAGCTCCTTACTCAATCTTTCTTGTACAAATTCTTGAATGACAAGTTTCTCTATAAAGCACAAGACGTTGATTCGGAGAACATTTATGAGCATCTAGTATCTATGAGTGAAGAAGACTATGATTGGCTCCTAGAGGATATCGGAACTTCAACAGCCTGGATGAAGCCAAATCAATTCATTGAAACGCTCCATCGCAAGCAAAATGAATCTGATTTTTATGAGACGTTTGAAAATACTCTCAATCAAATAGCCATTGACAATAACGATATCTTTTCGGTCCATACAGAAGGGGATACAACTGTTCGTCTCTTTAATGAGCGCCTGATTACCGATAACATCTCAGATAGCAGTAAGCGTAACGAAGTCGCAAAATCTATCATCAATCTCCTTGCTAGCGTTAAGTTTGATGAGGCTATTTTTTCCCAAGGCTTCGACTTTTTCTCTACCATCTTTGAGTATATGATCAAGGACTACAACAAAGATGGTGGTGGGACTTATGCAGAATACTATACTCCTCACTCTGTCGCTAAAATTATCGCTGATATCTTAGTGGGAAATGATAACCCTCAAAACGTGCGGATCTATGACCCATCTGCTGGTTCTGGAACCTTGCTTATGAACCTGGCTAGTCGTATTGGTGTGGATAAGGCTACTGTCTACAGTCAGGATATCTCACAAAAGTCATCCAATCTCCTTCGTCTCAACCTAATTTTGAATGGACTACAGCACTCCATCCATAATATCGTTGAAGGTAATACTATTTTGCGTAATCGTCATCCTGAAAAGATGGACTATATCGTGTCTAACCCACCTTTCAAGTTGGACTTTTCAGAGTGGCGTGACCAAGTGGAGACCTTGCCAGAAGCCAGTGAGCGTTTCTTTGCAGGAGTGCCTAAAACACCAAAAAATAAAAAGAATTCGATGGCGATTTATGAACTATTTGTTCAGCATATCATCTATTCTTTGAAATCAGACGGACAGGCAGCTGTAGTCTTGCCGACAGGATTTATTACGGCGCAAAATGGAATTGATAAGAAAATCCGCCAACACTTAGTAGATAATCAAATGCTGGCTGGTGTTGTTTCTATGCCGTCCAATATCTTTGCGACGACAGGTACCAACGTCTCCATTCTCTTTATCGATAAGAAAAATAAGGGTGATGTCGTTCTCATCGATGCCTCAAACCTCGGAACCAAGGTCAAGGAAGGCAAGAACCAAAAGACCGTGCTCTCTCCTGAGGAAGAGCAGAAGATCGTCGAGACCTTTATCAAGAAAGAAGCCGTCGAGGACTTTTCAGTCACTGTCTCTTATGAGGATATCAAGGGGAAAAACTACTCTCTCAGCGCAGGTCAATACTTTGACATCAAAATCGACTATGTAGATATCACAGCAGAAGAGTTTGAAGCTAAGATGACCGCCTTTCAAAACAAACTCTCTAACCTCTTCCAGCAGTCGTATGCACTGGAGCAGGAGATAGAGAAGCAGATGAAGGGGATCAAGTATGAGTGAAAAGCTTACTGTTAAAAATGTTGTTAATATTAACAAATCAACTTTATCCGCTAAAGATAATTGGTCTACTTTAAAGTATTTAGATACAGGAAATATAACCGAAAATCAAATTGACACATTACAAATTTTTCAAAAAGGAGAAAAACTTCCAAGTAGAGCAAAGAGAAAAGTTGAAAAAGGTACTATTATTTATTCTACAGTTAGACCTAATCAGAAACACTTTGGTTATTTTGACACACATTCCAATGATTTAGTAGTATCTACAGGATTTGCAACGTTAGACGTAATAGATCCACGAATAAATTCGAAATATTTGTATTACCTATTAACTCAAAATAGTGTGATATCACAACTTCAGAGTATTGGAGAAAATAGTACCTCGTCCTATCCTTCTATCAGACCTGAAGACATTGGTAATTTATCTTTTGTGTTTCCAGATATTGATATTCAAAATAAAATAGCAGATATTTTAACTTCTATAGATAAAAAAATCCAAATCAACAACCAGATCAACCAAGAGTTGGAAGCTATGGCCAAGACCCTCTATGACTACTGGTTTGTGCAGCTTGATTTCCCAGACCAGAATGGCAAACCCTACAAATCAAGTGGCGGAAAGATGGTCTATCACCCAGAACTCAAACGAGAAATCCCAGAAGGGTGGGGAGTGGAGAAGTTGGGAGATATTTCTCAATATGTTTCTGAAAAAGTTGGTTCCTCTGAACTTAATAAAGAAAATTATGTAGGAACTGATAATATGATAGCAGATATGGGTGGAATTGAACTTACTACATCAATTCCTAAGTCAGGAACTTCAACGAAATTTTCTGTAGGAGATATTCTAATCTCAAATATTCGCCCTTATTTTAAGAAGATTTGGTTAAGTGATAGAACTGGAGGTTGTAGTGCAGATGTACTTTGTATTAGGACGAATAGAATAATTCCTAAAGAATTTGTTTATGCAACTCTTGCCAGAGATGATTTTTTTAACTATGATGTAGCAGGTTCTAAAGGATCAAAAATGCCCAGGGGTGATAAAAAGCATATTATGGAATATCCAATAGTATTTGAATTTGGAGTTGCAGAACAATATTCTAAAATAGTCAGACCTATATATGAGGCTGTACATGAAAATAATAACCAAAATCAAGAACTCACCCAACTTCGAGATTGGCTCTTGCCAATGCTGATGAATGGACAGGTGAAGGCATAAAATTTGGGAGGTAATGAGATGAAAAAAAGATTAAGATTATTCCATTTTTCGAAAGATCAACATGGAGAACCGCATTATTTATCGGGTATAATTTTTGATGATTCTTCTGCAGAGTTTAGCAAAATTGTAGAAGATTTAGAATCTAGAATAAACAAATGCATTGATGATAAATATGCAAAAAATTTTAGATTCAAGAGACCTTCTGCACAGATAGTAACAAATGTATCAGAGATATTTGACAATAAAGAAAATTTCGATAGAAATTCAGAAGATATTGCAAGTAAATTTCAAGAGTCAATAGGGCGTAGATTCCAAAATGATTTTTATTTAGTCGTACTTACAACTGAAATTGACAATAAAGAAATCCTATTTCTTGTTAAGATGGAAACAGGAACGGCTATTCAAGTAACTGATGAAAATACATTAACTACATTGGACAAGATTCTGCCAGATAAGAAATCAAGACTCCAAAAGGCTACTGTAATCTATAAAGATAAAACAATTCAGTTTAAAGAAAATAGAGAGGAGCCAAATTCGGAAAGAACAACTATCCACTCAAGAGTATTGGATAGAACGGATGATAATATATCGGGGTATTTCTTCAAAAAATTTTTAGATAGTGATAACGTTATAGATGATGAGGATTCAGCTGCTCGAATAGCTATTCAAGCGATTGATACTGTTGTTAAACCATACATAAAGTCTGAAGTAAATTCAGGAGTTGTGAAAGAGAAGTTAACAAGTTTTTTATCTCAGAGAAGAGATACATCATTTGAAGGGCTGGTTCAAGAGGTTGGTGATGTATTAGATTTTGATATAGTAAATAGAGAAACAGATATAGAAAGATTATCAACTGAAGCTTACGAATTAGCGAAAAGCAAAAATAATACTGTTGTAGCTAGTTTTGTAGCAAAGTTATATCGACCACCTAAAGTAACATATGTAGCCCAAGGCGATGAACAACAAATTAAAATTAGCTTTCTAAAAAGTCTAGAGAGTCATAGAGATGTTTATTGGGATGATGACGACGACGATTTCTACGTTTTAAAAATTAACAAAGAAGTAATTACTCTGATTGAGAGGTGATTACATTGATTGAAGAATTCATTGAATATATTAATACATTTAAAAATGTTGTTGGGCGTATTAATATTGATTCAAAAGAAAATAAGATTATCTATATTTTAGAGTTCGAAATTTCAGAAAATGAGTTGGATATTTTTAAGGAAAAAATCAATAGTTATAAAATTGATGAACTGGATATAATTTGCAATGATTACCTGTTGGAATCATGTAAAGAAACTAAGGAAATCAATAAGATTGCAGTAACAATCAAACAAAATCAATTTCCTCTAGAGAACAAATTATTATATTTTAGAAACAGTAATGACTTTTATACATTTGAAAAAAAGTTTTTAAAAAGTACAACTTTCAAAAGTCTCGAAAATAGGAATACGAAGATAAGAATCTGGATTCCAGAAGAAAACAGTGATATATATTCGCCTGTTTTTTCAATTGGTGAAGAAAGTTTACAGATACCTGATATTTTAATTTCAAAAACGGAATTTAATCATAATATGCTTTGTGCTCTTCCTAAAATAATTTTAGATAGAAATTTTGATGAATTTAAAAGAGATACACTTGATGGTTTTCTAAATATAGTGTCGGAAAGAAAAATATCCAAAGATGAATATATTATAAGTTTTGAAAAAAATGCTATTTTAGAAATGAATAATATTGAAATAGATAATATAGATCTATTTGGTACACTCAATCAATTATTTGATTTTATTTTTGATGATGATAAAACTTATTATGAAAAGTTGATAATTTTTAGAAATATTTTTTCCGAATTTATCAAGCGACAAAATACAATTAGTAATATGGACTTTCAGTATATTTTAAAAGATGTACAATCCAATTATAATTTATTTATCAATGATAAATTAAAAAAGTTTATCTCTGATAAACAAAAGTTAACAGAAGATTTCTCGAAACTTCAAAAAGAGATTTTGGTTAGTATCAAAAACATTTCTAATACATTATCTCAGCAATTTTTAGTTCTAATTATAACAATATTAACTACATTTGTTTTTAAAAATTTTAATACAAGGTTAGCTATGTCACTAACAGTATATTCTGGAATATTTTATTTAATTTGTATAATTTTAGTAAATACAATAAGAGGATGGAATTTTGATTCTAAGTCTATAAAATCAGAGTGTGACGATATTGATAATAATTATAATATGTTATACAGTATAGATAAACATTTTATTAATACTTTGAAAGAATCCGATAGCTACAAAACAGAATTAAAGCGGTTAGAAAAAATTGAAACTTTATATAAATTGTTAATTTATAGTCTCCTATGCATTTTGATAGTTATACTAATTCTTGTATATAAACATGATGAATTTTATACTCATTTTACTTTCTATAAACAAGTAGTCGATTTGTTACTTCCGTAAAATTATAATTTTATCAATCTCAAAAAAAACGACATAAATCAGGGCATTAACTCTCCATTTACTGAAACAATGCTGATGTAATTCCGATTTGAGTTCACATGTAGGTAGTGACAAAAGAAAAATCTTTTTTCAACGTTTTTCTTTCAAATGTTGCCCCTAATATTGTAATTGATTATAAAAAATATACTTTTAAACCGAGAAAGTAATTGTGTTTAAGTATATCCCAGCCAAATAAAGATTTTGGCTGGTTTTTATTTTCTTTACATGATATAATCAAATTACCAAAAAGGTAATTTGAATCGAATAGAAAGGAATTTATGAAACTAATTTATACAAACTGTTGAGAAACAGTACACTGAGCTAAGGCGATCGAAAAAGGATTTTTCGGATAAGATTGCTGTAAAGTTGCATCAGTTGACTAACCTTTTGGGAGCATCGGATTCTTTGGCCAGTGTGACGGCTTTTCCCAAGTATCATTTTCACCAATTAAAGGGAAAGAGAGATGGACAGTTTGCTTTAGATATAGATGGTCGTAGGAGTTCCTATCGGTTGATTGTAGGATTTCGTGAGGAGGATTTAGAAAAGGTATTTCCTAGTCCTGTTGAAATCGAAATCTTAAAAATTGAGGAGGTTAGCAATCATTATGAGTAAGAAAGTTGTTGAGTACAAAGACTTGGTTGCTTTTCATCCAGGTCAGTATGTTGAAGACTTAATTGAGGACTATAACGTAACTCAGAAAGAATTTGCAGAGCGCTTGGGAGTTTCTGCCAAGACTGTAAGCAAGCTAGTTAATGCTGAGGAGTCTATTAGTAAGGAGACAGCTCATAAGTTAGCCAAGCTAAGTGGTGTCTCTATGCAGACTTGGCTCAACCTTCAAAATATTTATGATGTGAAAGTGGCTGAAATTATAGAACAAAGAGAGTTTGATCAAGGTCGCGAGAAGGAAATATGCGAGATGATTGACTTCAAGTATTTTAAGCAAAAAGGCTATGTTCCAGAGAAGCGCTATGTTATTGGTGAAAAGATTACAGAGCTTCGGAAGATTCTGGAAGTATCGAGTTTAGAATATCTCGTGACTTTTAACCATTTAGTGAGTTATCGTAATACACGTGATTTTACCGAAAAGAGTATTGTAAATTCCAATATTATGTTAGAGTTAGCATCTAAAAAAGCTCGTAATAAAACGACCACGAAGCTTAATCGCAGAAAGTTAGAGAAAAGTTTACTAACATTGAGAGAATTGACGAGACAAGATCCAAAGGATTTTGCTCAAGAGTTGACCGATATCTTGCTAGAGTGTGGGGTTGTCCTAGTGGGTCTTCCTGCTTTAGCAAATGCCAATTTAAATGGTGCAACAAAGAAGTTTGGAAATGGTAGTGTCTTGTTGTTATTAACAGATCGTAATAAAGTATCAGATATTTTTTGGTTTTCACTTTTCCATGAGATTGGTCATATTCTTCAGAATGACTTTTCGTCTGATGATGGAGATAGTGACTCTTATAGACGTTCTGAGGAACTAGCAGACCAGTTTGCGAAAGATTTACTAATTGCCCCTCAAGACTATCAAAGATTCATAGATGAAGGTTGCTTTGATAAACAAGCGATTAAGAAATTTGCTGATGAGATTGGTATCCATCCTAGTATTGTTTTAGGTCGACTTCAGAACGATGAGTATTTGGGTTATGATCAATTTAGAGACTTGAAAGTGAACTATTATTTGGTTTCTTAATGGCTTTTGTAGGTACTATCTAAAAACTTTTTTCGAATAATAGAAGTAGAGGGGCCAACCCTCTATTTTTTCTTAAGGAGAGGTAAATGGAAAAAAGACACAAGCATGTCTCA
>OBRO01000255.1_pt1 | contig 10389 bp, 9 predicted proteins | sample 1475671 | NCBI WGS metagenome assembly OBRO01 (sample SAMEA3360694, study PRJEB22359) | human gut metagenome | biome: ENVO:urban biome; feature: ENVO:human-associated habitat; material: ENVO:feces | place: Bangladesh | collected 2011
TGCAACTACAGCAACCACAACCACTACAATCTTAAAGGCAGAAGTTTGATACCACTTCTTCTTAACCTTTTTGTATGAGTTCATCACTAAGTAGGAGCAGGCAGTAGATAACTGAGTACCACGAACCAGTGACATAGAACGGTAGATGTTAGTGTGTAGAGGGATTATGAATCCACTCTCCTCTGCATCACCCATAGCCTCAGCAACATCAATATTCACTGATTTATTTTTATAAACCCTGTTGCTATGGTGTAAGCCCAGTATCCTAAGTTTACGGTAGCTATTATTACCATCCTGCCAAATCAACTCGTATTCTTGCATAGAATAAAACGTAGGGATAACTTCCAGCTTCTTAGATGAACCGGAGTCACCAGAAGTAAGTATGTTCTTACGGGTAAGAGTTATATCCCCAGCATATCTGGCTCGAAGCTGTCCTTGTTTAGCACCAGACCATGCTTTACCTGAGTGAGTAGTTTCAAATACATAATTCCAGCTAATAGTCATGTCGTATTTATACTGCTTATTACTGTGTACCCTAAACTCTCGCTTAGGTATGACAGGGTATTCTGGTAATGGTGGGGGAGTTCCAAAGACATGCCCTTCAGTCATGTTCCACCATTTTACGTATTCATCAACTGCATCATTGGCTGCCTGGTATCCTGCAATTACTGATTCCAGAGTTGGGTATGTTGGGTCAGGTGGAAACGCTTCGGTAGCCATCTGAAAAAAACGATAGATGTATTCCTTAGCAGTATCCTCTGGAGTATTAAGAGATACACCGAATGTACCGTAGATGTACTGTATATCCCCTATATCATTATTTTTCTTAAGCTCTGCTGTTACTTTATTAAGTTTACCCCCAGTGGCTTTATAAAGAGCCTTTTTACAGTGCGGGTAAATTGGGTCATTCTCTACCCATTGTTTATCATTCCTGATTGGAATAAATGGATAGAATCGGTTATCAGTAGCTTCAGTCTCAAATAATGAATCTAGTACAGCATTGCCGGAGTTACGCTTGTAGATTAGCATCTTGGGAGTGCTAACAGCAGTCATTTCAGTATCAGTATGAGTAGTCTGGGAGGAATACTTACGAACCAGTGTCTCAGTAGTAGTGGTGATTGTATCTGTGCGAGTAACACCATCACCTATATCAACTACATTAGTAATTACAGAAGTACTGGATTGAATCTCACCAAACTTTTTATGAGTCATTACCCTGTCAGATACAACTACAGTTACATCATCTGGTTTCTCGGTGAATCCCCTACGATAAACCTTAACGTAAGAGTTCCAGTTATCCACGCTTGGTTCTGTAACAGTACTGTCCTCATCTGGTCTACCATCAGAGTAAACGGAATGAGTCTGTATAGTCTTAGTAAGGTTAGCTGTATTAGCTGCCGTATCACTTGAGACAGTAGTCCACAACAAAGTAGACGGTAAATCATCCTCATTATCATAAACAGTAGTCGGACCTTCTACAGGTGGATTGGTAGTAGGTGACTTATAGAATGTGTAATCAGCGTAGAGATACAAAGCACCTGGTTCAAAGTTGGTAGGTGTAAATATAATGGTAGAACCCCCATCCAAGGAGGTCATAGTGATTTCATTGGTATCCTCATTAATGTCTATGTCGAATCGTTCCATGATTCGACTTGGGGCATTCTCATAAAGATACTGGTCACACCATTGCTCAAAGTCAGCAAAGCCAATATTTGCTGACTGAACATAGACAGATTCCCCAGCAGGGGGTGTAATTTGTCCCTCTATAACAGCAGGGTCAATCTTGGCTAATACACCCAAAGAGGAACCAGCCATACCAACGATGGAGTCATAGTGATTCTTACTCCAGCTAGAGAACAATCGCATACGAGTACCCGGTCCGTTCAGGTAACTATCAGAGATAGTATCTGCCATAGTAAATCCAGTATCAGCAACAATCTTACCGATAACTACAGTCTTCATATAGTTTGGACGCTTATGTATATCCCCTGCCATATTGTAGACAGAGGATGCTACGTATACTTTAGTCTTCCCACTGAATAAGCCCATATTAGTTCAGCCCGTTGTTGGATTTCAGCTTGTCCAAGATGGTATCAATACTTGCGTTAGTAAAACCATTAGGTGGATTCAAACCTTCGTCAATAGTCTTCTGTGTAATCCATGCATCGGTAAACAGTTTGGATGCCTTCACTTCTGCATCACGTTGATAAGAGGTAATCTGTTGAGAGTACAATTCTTTCTGCTTACCAATAGAACCAGCAATAGGTAATGAGTCTGAACGTGTTTCCATGGTCTGTGCACGCTGCACTTCATATTGTTCTTTCAGTAAACGTTCCTGAGCAGGAAGAATCTCATCCACATTGAATTTTGCAGCACAATAATTCAGACCCTCATTAGAGAGCTTCAGCTTAGTTAAGGCGTACTCAGACTTAGTAGACAGTGCCTGTACCTTAGCAAGTACAAACTGAGCCTTAGCCGTTGCTAAACCAACACGTGCAGTAACTGCCTGAATCTGTGCCATAGCAGCAGCCCAGTATGCTTGATCACGTCCAAGTAAGAACTGAACAGCATTACTCATACAGGCTTCCATCATAGCAATGTACGCTTTGGTATATTCACCACCGGTAATACGGTTAGCTTTAAATTCGTCTTTGAGATGATTGTGTGCAGATTCCATTAATGCATCAAACGTACCACTACCACCTACTTCACGAGTAGTGAGTGACTCATTGGTTACTTTATCAATAGCACCAAAGATTGGGGAAGTATCTCCACCTGGGATATCCCATTCAGGACCAGACATATCAATATTGGGCAAAGTAAAGTCATCGCCCTTAGTTAACTCTACTAGGAGTCGGTTAGCTTCTACCTCAGCAGAACAAGACATAATCATTCCTCTTGGTTCAAAAAGAAACGGCCCACGGAGTTACCCCAGTGAGCCGTGTTGAACTGTAGCTTATACGTTAATCGTTCAGGCTACCAGCAGCAATCTGTGCCTGAGCCAGTTGAGCTAATTCTGCTTCAGTCAACGGAGGCAGTACCTCAATGGAGAACTCTCGTGCCTCTGTTGCACGAATATCCGGTAAGCCATTCTTGCCTTTACGAGTCGTAATATTGATAAACTTACGCTCTTTAAGGAACTCGTAGATACAGTACGGAATATGATAACCATTGTCAGTGACTTCACCAAATGGAACAAACTTACGTACAGTACCCATATATTCGTTAGCTACGGTGATAATCTCACCAGGCAGGTCTTTCTTCTTAGGGTCAAGATTCTGGATACGTACACGAATCAGTCGAGTTTGTTCTGCACGAATCTTCTGACCCAGAGTCATCTTCTTAACACCTGCTTCTTGTTTTTCACCCAATGGGTTAATAGCAGCTTCTTCTACTACTGGTTCATCTTTTGCTTGTGCAGCTTCAATTTTCTCACGGAGTTTTTCAACGGAGATGTTGTTAGAGAACTTAATATTCATCAATGTTGCGCGTTGCTTAAGAACTTCAAGTTCGCTAGGCATTGCAATATCGTTAACGGTATCTTCGTTGCCCTGCACGTTCACATCTACGCCAGCGGTCGGTTTATCGTTAATGCTCATGTTAATATTTCCTGTGGTTCAACTAATTTTGTTAAGAGGGGGACTAATGTCCCCCTTGTTTTATTTCGGACTATTACAGAGGAGCAACAGTCTTAATCATAGCCAGACGTTCTGGGCGTTTAACCAGAATACCGTAGTACCACTTGATGGAACTGAAGCCAGTTTCACCATATGGGTCATTACGGTCAGCAGTTTCTCGACCAGGCATCTTAGTCATAATGGAGAACTTAACTGACTTACCATCAGTCTGGAAGCCAATGGTAGAGAAGGAATCATCACCAACTACCAGCATCGGGAATACGTCGTAGTGTTCCTGACCATTAACCATAGAGGAACGGTAGCCCGGGTTAGAAGTAGCTTGAGCACCTGCACCCGCCCAATGCAGCATCTCTGGAACCTGGATAATACGGAACTTGTCGATACAACCAACTTCACCATTCATCAGAGTACCTGCATCAGCATAGTGCTGAATCTCGATAAATGCTTTATTACCGAACAGATCTTTCATCGCTTTCAGTTCTGGAACCAGTTCAGAACCAACGTACATTACGCGAGTACCACCAAGTACTTTGGTATCAGTAAGTTTAGAACCAGTGATGATAGTAGTCTGAGTCGGGGTACGGTTCTCAGTAAGAATCTGGTCAAGACGCATCAGGTTCTTATAAGAAACTACAGACGGAGTGGAGGTTTCACCGGTGATGGTGGCATCGGAGGTAGCAGCACCTGCATACAGTACAGTACCTGCAGCAGCCAGCAGATCTTTCTGGAGAACAGCTTCAGTTAACTGTACAGCACCATTCATCAGTTCGCGAGACAGGTGTTCTTTCAGTTGGTCATCGGAATCAAAGTCCAGGGACTCTTGAGTAAATTCGTAGAAGAAACCGAACTTATGGATGGAACCTTCACGGGACAGACGAGTAAAACCTACACGGTTAACACGACCACCATTCTCTGTCAGCAGAGGCAGTTTAGAAGTGATGTTACCGACGTCTTTAGAAGAACCATACAGGTTACCATTAACGATGGTAGCACCATTAGCATCGATACCCTGGTCGTTGATGTTCTTATCATCAAGCAGTGGAACGTACTCATACACCTTAACAGTCTTGCCGTAGTTCTTAGGCATGTTAATAGTGTTAGCCAGTGGCATGAAGTACTGGTCTTTACGGGACTGAATAATAGCTTTCTTCAGCCAATAAAAGGTATTCATCTGGTCGGAACCAGCACCATCAATGCTAGATTTCTGACCGTCAACTGGGACGTTATAGTTTAACATATCATCTTATTCCTGTTTAAAGACTACCCGGTACTGGGAGTTTAGCGAAATCTTCATCACTCATAGCGAGTGGGTTTACAATAGGTGTTGCTTTGCGTGTAGCAGCTCGATTAAGGGAAGCTGCCTTAGCTTGCTCATTGTTAGCCAGAGTCTGCTTAGGCTGTGCTACACGCACTACCGGCTGAACTACTGGTTTAACTGTTTGTACCGGCTCAGGCTTAGTCACTCGGTTAAATGCTCCTTGCTGTGCAAGAAGGTTACCGACGTGGTTGTAAGCCTGAATAAACGGAGTACCAACCGGAATCTGACCTAACATCTGAAGACGGTTCACCTCATTTGCAATGGTGTCATAGATACCATTCTCACGCTGTTCGTGAATAGTCTGAAGTAGGCCACGGTTCTGGTAAAGAGCATCTTTACTGGCAGCATCCCATGTCGAGCTAATAACACCTAATGTAGCTTGTCCTTCTTGAGTAGACTTTAAGTCGTCAATTTCGGTTGCAAAATCTGCTTCGGTGTCGGTAACACGGTGATTGCCACCCTGGTAGTTAATTTCCTCATCTGGGTTAAAGTCCAGAGGATCTGTACCAGAGTCTTTGAGCAACTTCTTAATGGCTTCCGGATTCTTTTTATCCAGGTCAATCAGGAAAGAAAGTTTGTCCTCATCCATTAAGCCGTTGTTCTGTAACATCAGCATTACCTTACGGTATGGCTGAAGTTCTTGCATCTTACGAGTATAGTTAGCACCCATCTGCATCAGGCTAATGGCCTCCTCCGGTGAACGGGGAGTAATCATTTTGCCGTTAGCTTTGAATGGAGCCATCAACTTCTCATAACCTTCCTTATAGTTGAAGTCAGCAGGCAGACCTTCAGACTGTTTGCCTTCTTCTTTCTGTTCCTGGCCTGGTTCAGTAGTAGAAGGTTCAGCTTTAGTAATCGGCTCGCCGTTACTATCAACTTCTGTGTCAACAACTTTATCATCAACTTTATCAGAAGTTAAAGTATTTGCTGAATCTTCTTCACCTGGTTCGGCTTCTGGGGAGGTTTCTTCGGTTGGTTGGTCTTCAACAGCAGGTGGGTCAACTTCTTCATCAGGAGTCTGTACGCCGTTGGTTTCAGGGTTGTTCTGAGTGGAAGTGTCTTCCTCAGCGATAACTGCTGGGGCTTCCATATTCAGAATCTCATCATCCGACATTGCGAGAATGTCGGAAGCTGTGGTTGCAGCTTCCGTAGTCATAGGAAATATCTCCGGTTAATTATTCGTCTTCAGGTTCAGCACGAACTGCATCGAGTTCTTCTTCTACCTGTAGAATAATGTCAGCTTCATTTTCTCCCATACGAATGGCGAGATCGAGCCAACGACGTAAGTGACCAGCAGCCTGAGCCATGTTCAGTGCATCTGCACGGTTATTAGGTTCAAGCAGTGGGTCACCAGACTCTTGCACGTAACGTGCACAATCTTCTACACAGAACTGGCGAAGAATTACTTTACGGAACAGTGGATTCTCCAGAAGTTTACGTACATCTTCTGCATGTGCAACTGCACCTTTAGCAGCTTCTAGTCGATGTTCCAGTCCAGCGATTGTTGATTCTTTACTCATGTGAAGGTCTGCCTTACAGGTTCATGCCAAGAGCCGATGCTGGGTCTTGGCTAGGGTCATAGTATTGGGAACTAAGTGAGTAAGCCGGGTCTTGTTGAGCAGCTAAATCACGTTCTGGTATAGAGTTCCCGTTAGTCAAAGTATTATATCCAACAGCAGCAGATATGTTGGGGGTAGTTTCCCCTTCTTTAACAGGTGTTGTCAATGCCTTAGTTATCTGAAGGTTTTGGTTTCCTTGAGATTGTGCTTTTTGTTTTTCCATATCTCGGGCATGTTTAGTACCAGATTCCTGTTCCAGATAATCCAAATCTTTAAGGTCACCGCTGGAAGCAGCTTCTTTAGCCTTAGCATTATTAAGTGCAATCTTACTTTTCAACTCTTCATTCTCAAGCTGTGCTTTCTGAATTGCCAATTGCTTAAGCTGTTCTTCCATAGGATCTGGTTGTGGTTTCCAGTTACGTAACTCATGTGCCAAGTCAGGCATACGTTTAAGTTCTGCGATCTTAGCTACAAGGGATAATGTAATAGTTTGGTCAACCGTATTACCCAATGTTTGAACCATGAAGCTCAAATCCTGAGATTTCTGGTTATCAATTTCAGCAGTATTAATATCAACCTCAATATCGAAATTACCTTTAAGGTCTTCACGGTTAATTTCTACATACTGCTCATTGGTAATACGTACTACTTCCTTCTCAGATAAGAACACAGCATTCATTGCACAAATCTTAGTACCAATGTCTGCCATACCTTTAGCTAATCGACGAAGAATTGCCATCTCCCGTTTAGATGCTGCATCAAGTGCACCTCGAATACCAGCAGCTACATCACCGTAAGCTGAACCAGTTACACCACCAGAGAATGCTTTAACACCAGTTAATGATTCAGCCTCCTGGTTCTGCATCTGGGTCATTACTATTGCCGACTGAGGTAACTCAGGGAACTTGTGTTCCATGATGGCCTGACTAGGGTTACCCTGCATTGGGTTATATTCATAGTCTTGCCCATCATCATATCGACGACGGTTAAGCGTATCCAACATTCCCTTAGGATAACCACGTTGACCATTTGCACTACGACCTAACAGGTCAATCATTCCACGAATAGTTGCACCGAGAATTGCTTGGTTATCTCCTAACAATTCAGCATCAGCTTCACCGAAGAGTTCACGTTTACGGGGCATGTAGGGAACAACTACCAAAGGTAACTTACCATCAGGGAATGGGTTTTTCTCCATACGAATAAGAGTAGTACCAATCCAGGTAGCAACAATTGGTTCAAGGGAACCATCATCATTAATGTCATAGAATCCCCAGTACTCATAAGCAACTACTTTCTTGCGTAGTGCATCTTTAAACTGGAAATCACTTGGAGTTTTACTTTCATGATCTGGGTCAGTAATAGGGCTAGTATTTTCCCAATCAATCTTATCCAGATTGTGATAACGATCTTTATTCTTCATAAGGTCTGCTTTGCATGTCTCAAAAGAGATAACTGCATACAAAGCCTTATCCAAATCACCATTACAGCTAGGGTCAATAACTACGTTATTGGGGTTAAGCATTTCAACAGTAGGTCTGTTAACCAATGCCTTCTCTACTTCTACCTCAGTAACCCCAGTCTGTATTGCATAAGTAGCTTCCCCAGTTTCATTAAAGTAGTTAACAGCTTCCTTAATATCTTCCGGCATCGTTTCATCATACTCACGAGGATTCTCTGCCTGAAGTTGTAAAGCCTGTTGCAGAACATCGGCTTGTTCTTGGTTCTCAATAGGGTACAACTGGAATACTGGAGTTTCTGTTTTAATCTTAACTGTTTTACGTTCCCAACCAATACGAGCAATACCAGTACCATCATCTACAACACTGTGTACGTAATCATCTACCAGCTTTACTCTATTAAGCTGGGTACGGAATTGGTAGTTAAGAACCAGTTCATTCTGACGTGCAGCTAATTCATCCTCAAAAGTAACTGGGGTTACCTTAAAGAGTTTATTAGATGAGAGAAATGGTTCAGACAATGGAGCATATCGCCACTCTGCCTGACGGCGAACCAGTCTAGGTTGGACTTGCGATCGTCCTTTAACCTTTGGGGGTTTAGCCTTACCCTTCACTTCCATAAGGTCGTTCCACTCACGAATCTGTGCCATGATTGCATCGTGAGCAGGTTTAGCTGATTCTAAATCACCCTTCAGTAATTGGATACTCGGTTCCTTCTTCCAGTCCGTTAACTTCTCTGATTGAGCTGGGTCTGGTAAAGGCTTAAAAGTGTCTTGGTGTTCCATAGTTATTCCTGTTCAAAAAGTTTACGGTCAGCCTGAATTTGTTTACCCAACTCAATTAGTTGGTTGTCACGGAGTCTAACAGTTGCCCGGAGTTCTTCAACCAAACGTCTGCCTTCTTCAAGACTGTTGTCGAGTCTGGCTGCATGGCTTGCAAGATTTCTGCACTCAAGGGTTCCGGCTTCGGCTTGACGTTTATATACCGATGCTCGTCTTTCAGACTGTTGCATCCGGCTGTCGTAATCACTGCTAACGCGAGCAAGCTCGCTTGCGTAATTACTCTCAGCCGTCTGCAACCGGGAAGTGAGTAACCCGACTTCATAACTATGGTTTCTTTGGAGAGCATTGTATTTGTCCTGTAATTTTTGTGTTGCCTTTTGGTCTTCAGTCTTTTGGTTATCCCACTTCTTTTGAACAGTAGACTGTCCATTGGAATTACCCCAAAAGTACATGGTGGCCCCAAGGACCACCACCAGAAGATAAGGCCAACCTTTAGAGATTAGCATCTTCATTACAGGCCTCCAGTGGCACATTGCCTATTCGGTTAGCTACCCAACCATACGTAAAATCCGGCATGTTTAATGAGGTGTAATGATTCAGTTGTTTAGCATCAAGCAACTTAATCATTACCTGACATGCTGCAACTTTGCCTCGTTTTTTCTGTAATGCTTTATATGCATTAACAGTACTTGTACCGACTTTACCATCAACCTGTATTTTAGGGTAGTCTTTGCCATTACGGGACATTTCATTGAGGGATTGCTGCAACCACTTAGCCGGACGTGTTACACCGGTGTTAACACCAGCATCAACCAGTTTGTGTGTTACAGCAGGAGATATATCAGCAAAGGCTACGAAGTTAGGCTTAAGTACATAATCATCAATGTATATCTCAGCAGCCATCTCTTTAGATAAACCTTTCATGGAACCATCCCAACCATACTCAGTAGCCAGAACTTCTTTATGAGATCTAGCTACTGCATGAGTAATACCATGATTAGTTTCCCCACCCGGGTCACGGGGATTATCTACATATCCCCCCTCCATATAAAACACTGCCCCCAGGATAACAGCGACAACCCCTCCCACAGCACCACCTTTTGCAGCAAGTTTCTGTTTAGCTTTCATGAGAATCTACCTTTGGTTTAAATCGTATTAGTCTGCCTATGATGTTTAAGGCAAACAGTGCGATTGTAATGCTTGAACCATGAGGAATATCTTCCAGGATGTGACGGGGCAGTCCCGTTAGCATTGGTTGGATAACATCTACAGCAGAAAACAGAATTAACCCAAACGTACTAATTTGAACGGATGCCCATTTCCAAGACTTCTTCCAATTAGGTACTAACTCAATCTTTCTTTTTAACCGGCGAACCATGCGAATATCTCCCGTCTTGCAGCAGCCAATACACCAATAATTGCACCTGCTCCAGCCCACACCCACTTACCAAAAATTCCAGCACCAGCAACTTTATGTTTAATGGTGATGAACTCTTCGATGGTAGGCTCAGACTTAGTGATGCTCTCCTCTACCCGTTTAAGACGGGTACTAAGGTCACCCATAGACTCACTTAGCTTTTTAATAGACTCTTCCATTTTCTCCCTTTCCCTCGATTCACGGGTTTGGTTTTC
>OBRO01000259.1_pt1 | contig 10333 bp, 10 predicted proteins | sample 1475671 | NCBI WGS metagenome assembly OBRO01 (sample SAMEA3360694, study PRJEB22359) | human gut metagenome | biome: ENVO:urban biome; feature: ENVO:human-associated habitat; material: ENVO:feces | place: Bangladesh | collected 2011
ATGACCATGAATATTTTGGGGATTCGTGAGAAAATTAAGCCCGATGATACGGCGGATGCATTAGCAGTCGCCATTTGTACGGCGCATAGTTCTCACCAAGATAGATTGATGAGGTTAATTAAATGATTGGGTATGTACGAGGCATTGTAACACATCTATTCAAGGAATCTTGTTATGTAGATGTACATGGTGTAGGGTACCGTGTGTATGTGCCAACCACTACACGACAACAATTAATAGAGGGGCAAGAGGCCACATTGTTTACCTATCTCAATGTTCGGGAAGATGCGATGCAACTATACGGATTCTGGACAGAGGATGAGTATGAACTTTTTATTTTGCTTATTTCTGTTTCTGGCATTGGGCCAAAGGTAGGCTTAGGCATATTGTCCGGCATGACGCCAGAGGCGTTTAAATTGGCTGTTATTAATAGTCAGGTACAACAATTAACAAAATTACCGGGCATAGGGAAAAAGTCGGCAGAGCGTCTTGTCCTAGAATTAAAGGATAAGTTAGCGAAGATGACTCAGATTAGTGTTGAAACACCTGCAGCCATCCAACCAATTGGTGTTACTCATAGCGGACCGAGCGGGGAGGCGATTGAGGCACTGGTATCATTAGGATATGCGCAAAAAGATGTGGAAGCACTAGTTGAATCCTTAAACGATGGTTCAAAAGATGTATCTGCATTGATAAAAGCTTGTTTAGTTGAACTTGGGAAAGGACGTTAGCCATGAACGAAGAAGTACGCCTCGTAGGCGGCGGTGATCGAGAAGAGGACGTGTGGCAATATAGTCTGCGACCTAAGTATTTTAATGAGTATATTGGCCAACGAGAGGCTAAGGATAATCTGAATATTTATATTCAAGCTACTAAACAGCGTGGTGAAGCCTTAGATCATGTTCTGTTATATGGTCCTCCGGGGCTAGGTAAGACCACATTAGCTGGCATTATTGCTAATGAGCTGGGTGTTAATTTTCGTATAACATCAGGTCCTGCTATAGAAAAGGCCGGAGATTTAGCTGCTATTTTGACGAATCTTGATGAACATGATGTTTTGTTTATCGATGAGATTCATCGACTTTCACGAAGTGTAGAAGAGGTATTGTACTCTGCTATGGAGGACTATGCCTTGGATATCATCATCGGCAAGGGACCAAGTGCGCGTTCCGTCCGCATTGATTTACCAAAGTTTACGTTGGTTGGTGCGACGACACGAGCTGGGGCATTGGCTGCGCCATTGCGTGATCGATTCGGTATCGTGAGTCGATTGGAATATTACAAACAAGAAGAATTAGAATTTATCGTAACTCGTGCAGCGGATATCTTAAATATCGGCATTGAGAAAGCTGGTGCTAGTGAGATTGCTCGACGCTCGAGAGGAACACCGCGTATTGCGAATCGATTGTTAAAACGAGTTCGCGATTTTGCACAAGTTGTGGGGAATGGTGTTATCACTGCAGATATTGCAGATGAGGCATTGAAACGTTTACATGTGGATAAGATGGGACTTGACCGCATTGATAGACGAGTGTTGAAGTGTATTATTGAAAATTATGATGGTGGCCCTGTGGGGATAGAAACAATAGCGGCTGCCGTCAGTGAAGAGAGAGATACCATCGAAGATGTGTATGAACCATATTTGATGCAATTGGGATTTTTAGGTAGAACACCGCGGGGGCGTGTGGCTACTAAATTGGCTTATGATCATCTAGGTATTTCGTAAACAGGGAAATAAAATGAAAAAGAAACAATTACCATTAATGATTATGACAACATTATTGTTAGGCATTCATAGTTTTGCAACTGTTGAGGCGGCACAAGTAGTAGGTAAATCGGGAACAAAACCTGTTGTAGCTAAATCATCAACAACGGTGTCGGGAAAAACTCCTGTAAAAGCTGTGCATGGAACGATTGGAAAATCCACGTTTAAACCGCTTGTTACAAAACCGGCGCCAAAGGTTACTGCATCTACGACTATTAGACCTAAAGTTACAGCAACTACAACTGTTAAACCTAAGGTTACTGCACAATCAAGCGTAAAACCAAAGGGTACGACCGTAGCGAGTGCTAAACCAAAGGTTGCTAATACTACTGCTGTAAAACCGAAGGTTACAACTTCTACTACAGCATCTCGTGCAACGGCCGCAGTGGTGACGAAGAATCAAGTAGAACAAGTAACAACGCGCGTTCGTGTAGAAAATACACCGGACGTTCGCGTTTTACTGGGCAGTCGTCGTCAAGATGCCTCCGTATCGAGTGCAAATGGCGTAACTGTTCTTACTAGTAATAATGGTAAGGTTGGTAGTCATAAGGTTGTATCCGTAGGTGTACGAGGCAATAAGATTGCTGTTAATGGCAAAGCTCTTGATTCTGTTGTCACATTAAAACCTACGAGTGGTGACATTTTTACCTTTGAAGGCAAAGCGTATCGAGGGGCTCTTACATTGCGGGCCAATAATGGAGCTATGATGGTTATTAATGCAGTTCCATTGGAATCGTATTTATATGGTGTTGTTCCACAAGAGGCGATTCCATCTTGGCCAGCAGCGGCCTTAGAAGCGCAAGCTGTAGCGGCTCGTACGTATGCACTACATACGATGGAGCAAAATAAAAATCAGCTCTATGATGTGAGCACGTCTACAGATCATCAAGTATATGGTGGTGTGAGCGGTGAAACACAAAGTACTACGGCTGCTGTTAATCATACTAAAGGCGTTGTTATGCTATATAATAATCGTCCTATTAATGCCTTGTTCCATTCTGATGGTGGTGGCTATACTGAGGACAGTGTCAATGTATGGGGCAATGACATTCCGTACTTGAAAGGTGTTAAAGATTTTTCAAATAGCAATTCTAGTGCGTCAAATTGGACAGTATCCACAAGCCGTAGCGCTTTAGAGGGCAAGTTAAATGCTGCTAGTAAGGGAGTGGGTAAGTTGAAGAGTATTCAATTAACCCCATTGGGAAATCCTGGCAAGGCCACAGCCGATAGAGGCGTGTCTGGGCGTATTAAATCGGCGACCTTCGTTGGTACTGCTGGTAAGGTTACGGTAAGTGGTGATGATTTACGGGGCATGTTAGGTTTAAAGTCAACATTATTTGATTTTTATGTCAATCAAAATCCAGCAAGTTCAACTGGTAAAGCGTATCATACTTTCACAGGCAAGAATGATACGGTGTACATTAAAGGTCATGGGTGGGGCCATGGTCTTGGTATGTCACAATGGGGCGCCGCTGAAATGGCAAAACGAGCTGGTACGGGGGACACTAATTATTATCAAACAATTTTAAGACACTATTATAGTGGTATTACATTGAAGAAAATGTATTAAGGATAAGAATGAAAGTTACAGATTTTGATTATGATTTACCAGAGGAGCTTATTGCTCAACATCCTGTAGAGCCTCGCGACACATCGCGGTTGCTTACATTGGATAAAATAACTGGTGAGTATACACATAAAGCGCATTTTTATGATTTACTTGATGAATTACAAACAGGAGATGTCCTCGTGTTTAATAATACGAAGGTTATCCCAGCTCGATTATATGGTCAACGAGAGGGTTCCGGTGGTAAGGTGGAGGTTTTATTACTTACACCATGTGGAGAAAATCGTTGGGAATGTCTCGTTAAACCAGGTAAGAAATGTCCGATTGGACAGGTTATCGTGTTTGATGATCGTTTGAAAGCAACTGTGCTAGATAAAACCGATTTTGGAGGACGTATCGTAGAATTCACTTGTGATGGTGTATTTGATGATATTATTCAAGAAATTGGTGAAATGCCGTTACCTCCTTATATTCATGAAAAACTTGAGGATAAGGATCGCTATCAAACTGTGTATGCAAAGGAAAAAGGATCTGCTGCAGCTCCAACAGCGGGACTACACTTTACACCGGAACTATTAGAAAAAATTAAAGCTAAAGGTGTAGAGCTCGAGTTTGTTACCCTTCATGTTGGTTTAGGTACCTTTAGACCTGTATCCGTAGAAACTATTGAAGATCACGATATGCATAGCGAATTCTACAGCGTATCTGAAGATACAGCGCGTCGTATTAATGAAGCAAAATCTAAGGGTAAGCGTATTATTGCAGTAGGTACTACATCGATTCGCACCTTGGAATCAGCCTCTACTGATGATGGTATACTACATGCCACAAGTGGGTGGACAAAAATCTTTATCTATCCGGGCTATAAATTTAAGATGGTAGATGCATTGGTAACCAATTTCCATTTACCACAATCTACATTATTAATGCTCATTAGTGCACTAGCCGGTCGTGAACATTGTTTAGCAGCTTATAAAGCAGCTGTAAAAGAACGATATCGATTCTTTAGTTTTGGCGATGCTATGTTTATACGTTAGGAGATTCTATGCCGAGTATTACATATGAATTACAGAAAACTTGTCCTCATACGGGTGCCCGTGCGGGATTGTTACATACGCCACATGGTACGTATGAAACACCTATGTTTATGCCCGTTGGGACACAGGCGACAGTAAAAACGATGACGCCAGAAGAGTTAAAGGCCATTGGGTCACAAGTGATTTTAAGTAACACCTATCATTTGTTCCTAAGACCTGGCCCTGAGCTCGTAGAAGAAGCTGGTGGCCTTCATAAATTTATGAATTGGGATCAAGCAATCCTTACGGATAGCGGTGGTTTCCAAGTATTCAGCTTAGGCGATATGCGTAAGATTACCGAAGAAGGGGTAACATTTAGATCTCATATCGATGGATCTAAACAATTTCTTTCCCCAGAGGTGGCCACAAAAGTACAGGAACAACTTGGATCTGATATTGCGATGGCCTTTGATGAATGCATTCCTTATCCTGCAGAACATGATTATGCGAAACGCTCTACAGCGCGTACTACGCGTTGGGCACATCGATGTCAAGAGGCTCGTCATGCTCGTGATAGACAAGGTATGTTCGGGATTGTGCAAGGCGGTATGTATAAAGACTTGCGCAAACAAAGTGCAGCAGAATTAGTGGCGATGGACTTTGAAGGATACAGCATTGGTGGTTTATCTGTAGGGGAACCACATGATTTGATGAATGAAATTCTCGAATATACAACACCGTTGTTGCCAACCAATAAAGCTCGTTATTTGATGGGCGTTGGGACAGCCGACTGTTTAGTAGAAGGGGTAGCTCGCGGTATTGATATGTTTGACTGCGTATATCCTACACGAGTTGCGCGAAATGGGATGGCTATGACTTGGCAGGGACGTCTTAATATTCGGAATGCTCAATATGCGCATGACTGGGGCCCTCTTGAAGAAGGTTGTCAATGTTATACATGTAAAAACTATTCTCGTGCTTATTTACGCCACTTATATAAGGCGGAAGAAATTTTAGCATTGAGACTTGTTACATACCATAATTTATATTTCTTATTAGAGTTTATGCGCCAGATGCGTAAAGCTATTTTAGAGGATCGATTCCCTCAATTTAGAATGCAATTTTGGGATAACTTTAATAAATAATATAAAAAAACTAGTCAAATTCATTTTGAATAGATATACTTATAAAGATAAGATGAATTTTAGTGAGGAGGATTACCCATGGGTGATATCGAACAAATTTTACAAACTAGCTGGCCAATTCTTTTGATGGTCGTAATTTTTTATTTCTTGTTGTGGCGTCCACAAAAGAAACAACAAAAAGAACGTACTAATTTGTTGAGCAGCTTGAAAAAAGGCCAAAAAATTGTAACTATTGGTGGTATCTATGGCGAAATCATCGAACTTGACGATGAAAAAGTTAAGGTACAAGTAGCGGAAAAAGTAGAAATGACATTTGCTCGTACTGCTATCGCATCCGTAGTTTCTAAAAAAAATAAGGAAACTAAGTAATGATAACGAAAGAAGCAGTGCGCCAGGCGTGCAAGTCCCAGCGCGCTGCTTTATCTATTGCAGATTGTGAATCTTGGGCACCTAAGCTGTGTCACGAGATTGTTCAATTACCTCAGTATGAACAGGCACAATCGATTATGGCCTATTTGGCGATGCCTAAAGAAGCCAATTTGGATGATGTTATAGAACATGCTTTACAGGCAGGTAAACGCGTTTATGTACCTGTTTGTACTGATAAGACTACGATGATTGCTGTACGACTTCATAATCTTCACGATGTAGTGCATGGCGTCCTAAATATCCGTGTCCCAAAGGAGCCCTATGAAATCATTGATCCTAAGGATATTGATTTTGTGTTAGTGCCTGGTGCCGGATTTGATCGACAGGGTGGTCGTATGGGAATGGGAAATGGTTATTATGACCGTTTTCTTAAGGAACTTTCACCATCGAACTATATTGGTGTCGCATGGGAAGCGCAAATTATGGAAAATCCGATTCCGATGGAACGCTATGATCAACGTATGCCCGCTATTGTTACAGAACAGGGTGTAATTCATGTTATTTAGAAGGGAGCAACGATTTTGAAAGGCAAGGCTATAGTTAAATTCTTAGTCGTTATTGCTGCAATTATTGGTTGTTTTGCGTATTTTATTGGACCGTTAGCCGGTTCATTAAAGCAAGGCCTTGATTTACAAGGTGGTACGCATATTGTGCTAGAAGCAGAGGATACTGAGCATGGTACAGCTGATAATGATGCGGTAGAACGAGCAAAACAAATTCTTGAACGACGCATTAATGAAATGGGTCTGTCTGAACCTATTGTACAACGGGAAGGGGCAAAACGTATTATCATTGAGTTACCAGGTGTCAAAGATCCTGATGAAGCAATGAAACGTATCGGTAAAACAGCGGTCCTTGAGTTTAAAAATGAAAAAGGCGAAACTGTCATGACCGGTGATGACCTAAAAGATGCAAAAGAGGAAATGGGTCAAAATAAACAACCTTTAGTTGCTATCGAGCTTAGTGATGAAGGAGCAAAGAAATTTGCTGATTTAACATCTAAAAATATTGGTCGTCATATTTCCATTACTCTCGATGGTGAAGTACTCACAAACCCTGTAGTACAACAAGCTATTACCGGTGGTAAGGCTACTATTTCTGGTAGTAAGTCCTTAGATGAAGCAAAAGATTTAGCAATTTTATTGCGTTCTGGTGCATTACCTGTAAAAATTAATGTCCTTGAAGTTCGTACTGTAGGTCCTTCTTTGGGGCAAGATTCAAAGGATAAATCCGTAGTAGCATTTGGCGCTGGTATTGCCATGATCATGGTATTCTTACTTTTGCTCTATCGTTTATCTGGCTTTGTTGCCAATGTAGCATTGCTTGTATATGTTATGCTATTACTTCTCGTGTTAGGTAAAGGTTTTAATGCAACTATGACCTTGCCGGGCATTGCGGGTATTATCTTGTCTATGGGTGTTGCGGTAGATGCGAACATCCTGATTTTCGAACGTTTTAAGGAAGAGGTTTTCTCTGGTAAATCCATGCGTGTTGCTATGGAGGCTGGTTTTAAACGGGCTCTTTCTACAATCACTGATGCGAATGTATCCGTTATCATCACAGCTGGTATCTTGACGGTCTTAGGCTCTGGTCCGGTAAGAGGTTTTGCTATCAGCTTGGGCGTAGGTGTTGTTGTAAGTATGTTTACAGCGATTACTGTCAGCCATTTCTTGCTTCGCCTATTAATTGATTGTAACTTTACTAATCATCCATTCTGGTTTGGTGCTAATATCTCACCAAGTAAAAGTTCTGATGATTTTGCACCAAAATCTTTGAAAGGAGGTAAGCGCAAATGAGTTTCAACGTAATTAGACATCATCGTTGGTGGTTTGTGATTTCCTCTGTCCTCGTGATTGTTAGTTTAATCTCTATTTTCACAAAAGGTTTCAACTTTGGTATCGATTATACAGGTGGTACTATTGTAGAAGTGCAATTTACAAAACCCGTAGAAGTCAGCCAAGTGCGTGATGTATTAAAAACATTTAACCTTGAAAATGCACAAATTCAGCTATCCGGTGATACAGCTGAAACAGCAGGGGAAGATGTTATGATTCGTACCCGTAATTTGGAACCAAGTGAAAGTGCGGCTGTAGTAGCGAAATTAAATAGTGATATTGGTGAAAATACCGTAAAACGTATTGAAACCGTAGGTGCTGTTATTGGATCAGAAGTAACCCAACATGCGCTATTGAATCTTGTTATTGCCTTTGCTGTATTGGCGCTCTATATTTCTTATCGTTTTGAATATAGAATAGCTGCATCTGCATTGACTGCTATTTTCCATGATTTGATTATGGTATTAGGTGTATTCTCATTCTTCCAATTAGAAATCGATGCATCTTTCTTAGCGGCCATCTTAACCGTTGTAGGTTATTCCATGAACGAATCTGTAGTTATCTTTGACCGCGTTCGTGAAAATGCTCATACTCATAAACGTACTGATACATTTGAAGATTTGGCGAATGCTTCTATTGCACAAAGTATTCATCGTAGTATCTATACATTAGCTACTGTAATGTTTGCCTGTGTATCTCTATTTGTATTTGGTGGGGATACAACAAAAAACTTCGCTCTATGTATGATTATTGGTTTCGCCAGTGGTGCATACTCCTCCATCTGTGTCGCTACATCTTTATGGGTGCTCTGGAAAAATAGAAATAAGAATGACATTCGCAATCAATAATTTGATTGTTATGGTGAAAGCTATAAACCCTAATCGCATTTTATTGCGATTGGGGTTTTTCTTATGAGTGAGAACATTGTGATTCAAAGAGAAATAACATACAATAAATACTATATAAGGTTTTAAGTAGAAAGAGTGAGATAGTGAGTTCAGAACGTTTATGGAGTCCTGCTTTTATCAATTATGGTGTAAGTAGTGGCATTTTTTATATGACACAATATGTCCTAGTGGCGGCATTGCCCATAATTTTAACAGCTGAATTAGGTGGTACCGCTTTAGATGCGGGTTTGGCTATGACATATTTTCAAATCGGTACAATACTATGCCGCCCTTTTGCAGGTCGTCTAATTGATGGATTGGATAAACGAGTAATTTTATTGATTTCCTCCGCATTATTCTTTGTTATTATGGGATTATTTAATTTAACTACGTCGTTACAAACAATTTTTGTACTACGGGGCTTACATGGAGCTATATTTGCATTAGGCACTACTGTCATGGCCGCATTAGCAGTAGTTGTTTTGCCCGCTTCTCGCAAAGGAGAAGGCATCAATATGTTCGCCGTATTCTCTAATATTGCCATGGTACTAGGGCCCGCTGTTGGTTTATATGCATTACAAGCTTATGGAAGTTCGGCCCTATATATCTTCCTAACTATAATGACTGCGCTAGCTTTTATTTTGAGTAATGTCATTCGATTGCCAAAAGAGTTAGCTAAACCGAAACAAAAATCTTCTAAGGGATGGAGTATATCTCAGTTTATAGAGAAACGAAGCCTTCCTTGGGCATTAATGGGATTGTTTATAGGTTTTACATACTCTGGTGTTCTAGTATTTATTCCTATTGAATTGAATAGTATGGGAGCAGGTGTATGGGGGAGTGTGTTCTTTGCTTTGTTTGCGCTCATGATAATTATTAGTCGACCATTAGTAGGTAAAGTATATGCTAGATATGGATCACGCTTCGTCATCTATCCTGGTGTAGGCCTATTTATCGTAGGCCTCGCTATTCTTGGAATGGTATCGACTCCGGTTGGGATTATTTGTACTGCGCCATTACTTGGGCTAGGCTATGGAGCAGCTCAACCTGCATTTCAAGCGTTAGCAGTTCAATCAGCACCAATAGAACGTGCAGGCGTTTCTACAGCCACATACTTTTTAGCACTTGATATAGCCGTCGGAGCTGGATCGGTTATCTTAGCCTTAATTGCAAATGCATTGGGCTATCAATATTTATATCAAATTACATCACTCATAATGATCATAGCATTGGTTTTATATCATTTTGTAATTCGTAAACACTCATATATAGCGGAATAAGCATTATAAAAAGCACGTATCTGTTATAGTATTTATGATTAGTCATTTATCAAAATACTAAGCAAGTAGGTGCTTTTTTATATGTATATGTACATATATGACGACAAGGTAAATAGGTGAAAAACTTATACATAAATGAGATAATGATGAAGTTACAAAAAGCATTAAAAAACTGGTTGACGTTTTATTTGTTTATGATATACTAATACAAGTCGTTAGGACATAGCGTAATTCGGATGACAGCACATCATTAAAACCGTTGAATTTAATTCAAAAAAGTTTTAAAAAGTGCTTGACGAAATACTCTGAACTTGGTATTATAATCAAGTCGCTAGCGCACGACAGTGACTAGCAAACAGATCTTTGAAAACTGAACAATGATAGGTAATCAATCATATGATTGAACATA
>OBRO01000267.1_pt1 | contig 10074 bp, 8 predicted proteins | sample 1475671 | NCBI WGS metagenome assembly OBRO01 (sample SAMEA3360694, study PRJEB22359) | human gut metagenome | biome: ENVO:urban biome; feature: ENVO:human-associated habitat; material: ENVO:feces | place: Bangladesh | collected 2011
CAAGAACCAGTGTTCCTGGCATCTGGCAAGGGTGTGAGGAAGATGGTGTCGAATACCTGCGTAAGCTGCGCGAGAAATGGTAATGGCAAAAAGATTTGGCTATTTGATATCGATATCCTTATCGATTTTCTCAGCGTGAAAATTGAGGCCAAACAGGCACTGGCGGCATAGCTTGAGGAGGTAACGCGGAATACGAGAGATAGTGTCGTCACACCCTATGAACTGTAATCCGGGCGACCTGCGCCACCCGGAAAACGTCAGAGATTACTCCCCTTCACCCGGAAACAGGAACGGGTTGATGGAACTACGGGCATAGCCTTCTTGCTCCATTCGCGCGTCCAGTACCAGAGAGGCGAGGTCATCTGCCACGGCTTCAACTTTCGGTTCTTTTTCCTGATAAAGAATCTTCAGGTAAGTGCCGCAGTCATCGCAGCTTTCGGCTTTAATCGCGGCCTGTTCGTCATCCAGCGACCAGTAATGCAGTTTGCCGCTCTGCTCGCAGTTGCTGCATTTTACGCGCACTACGTGCCATTCAGTTTCACACAGGTTGCAGTGCAGGTAACGTAGCCCCTGAGTGGTGCCAATTTGCACCATGCTGGACACCGGCATAGAACCACAAACCGGGCAATATTGACGTTGCTCGCCGTATTCAGCGCGGGCTTTGCCGGGGATCAGATTGGCCATCTGCGCCCAGTAGAGCGACAGTGCAGCCCAGATAAACGGCGCTTTATCGCTGCTGACGGACGAGAAATCAGAGGCAAACAGCGCGCTGGCCATATCTTCCAGCTCCTGAGTCGATGCCTTCTCCAGATTCTCAATCACTGCCAGCGCCGGGCCGCTCATTTCAGGTTTCAGCTCAGCAATCAGCGCCATCAGCAGCTTTTGCCAGTGCTTATCACGCGGCAGAACGTGAATATCCAGCGGGGGCTTGCCTTGTGCGCTGGCTTCTTTAATGCGCGCAGTCAGATCCATCTCCAGCGGATGGTCGTACAGCACCACTTCCTGGGCGTGGGCGATAAGCGCAGCAAAGCGCAGGTAATCACCCAGCGGATTATTTTCTGCCAGCTCGCGCAGACGCTCGGCGCGGCGGTTGTATAAATTCTTGAGCCGAGGGAACAATAACGGCGGAATCATATCCGCCGTACGTTTCTCGCTCGAACCCAGCTCATCTTGCGGGATTATGCGAATACTCATTCAGCTTTCTTTTCCGTTGTCTTGCGGACCTCACGGTACCAGCGCGGGTGATGTTTCTTCGCCCAGGCGCTGGTAACCCATCCTTCCACCATGGCGGTAATCGTGCCTTTCACCCAAAGGGCGGCGTAGATATGCACCATGATAACCACAATTAACGCCACTGCGGCAAATGAATGCAGCATTAACGCGAATCGGATCACCGGGATTGAGAAAGCAGGCGCAAAATAAGGACGCCAGATAATCACGCCGCTCACCAGCAGCAGAACCAGGAAAATAATCGCCGCCCAGAAAACGCATTTCTGACCGAAGTTATAACGCCCGGTGTCACCTACTTCCTCGTTGACGACGATCTTACGAATATTCTTCGCCCAAAAGATATCATCCCGATTGATTAGGTTGTGATGCCAGTAACGGAAAAACATGATGATGAACGAGGCAAACATAACCACGCCGACAAACGGGTGCAGAATTCGCGCCAGCTGCGGTGTGCCCATGATTTGCATCAACCAGTTGAAGGACGGGAACAAAAAGCCCAGCCCGCTCACCGCCGCCAGGATGAAGCAGAAGGCGGTGATCCAGTGGTTGATACGTTCCGGCGCGGTGTAGCGCACGATGGTGTCACGTCGTTTCATTTGCGCTCCTCGTCTTTCTCTTCGTGCAGATTATTCTCTTCCTCATCCGCACGGTTCGGACCGACACCCACGTAGTGGAAGATACTGGCTGCGAAGGTAGCCGCAAAGCCAACAGCTGCGAGTGGTTTCCAGATGCCTTTCCAGAATTTCACGGTTTCGCTGATTTCCGGGTTCTCCGGCAAGCCATGATACAGATTTGGCTTGTCAGCATGGTGCAGCACGTACATAACGTGTGTACCACCGACGCCTGCCGGATCGTACAGACCCGCATTGTCGTAACCGCGGGTTTTCAGCTCCGCCACGCGCTCGCTCGCCAGCGTTTTCATCGACTCTTTCGTACCGAAGTGAATCGCGCCCGTTGGGCAGGTCTTCACGCAGGCCGGTTCTTGCCCAACCACCACGCGGTCAACGCACAGCGTACATTTGTAGACGCGGTTGTCTTCCGGGTTGAGGCGCGGAATGTCGAACGGACAGCCCGCAATGCAATAACCGCAGCCGATGCACTGCTCGGACTGGAAGTCGACGATACCGTTGGCATACTGAATAATTGCACCTTCCGCCGGGCACGCTTTCAGGCAGCCTGGATCGGAACAGTGCATACAGCCGTCTTTGCGGATCAGCCATTCCAGTTTGTCGTTCTGCTCCACTTCCGAGAAGCGCATTACCGTCCACGATTTGGCGCTTAAATCATTGGGGTTGTCGTACACCCCAATGTTATTGCCGACGGTATCGCGAATGTCGTTCCACTCTGAACACGCCACCTGACAGGCTTTACAGCCGATACAGGTGGTAACGTCGATGAGTTTCGCCACTTCTTCCTGGAAGTCCCGCGCCTGAGGCGCGGGGGTCAGACCGTTAGTCGCGGAACGACGAATGATATCTTGAGATTGATAAGCCATATGTCGTCTCCGTTACACCTTTTCCACATTCACAAGGAAGGACTTAAACTCCGGCGTCTGCGTGTTCGCATCACCAACGAATGGCGTTAAAGTATTGGCAATAAAGCCTTTTTTAGCTACGCCTTCATAGCCCCAGTGAATCGGAATACCGATGGTATCGATATCTTTGCCGTTCGCTTTCAGCGTGCGAATACGTTTGGTCACCACCGCTTTGGCTTTGATATAGCCACGGTTGGAGGAGACTTTCACAGTATCGCCCTGGGCAATGCCAAGTTTATTCGCCAGCGACTCCCCGATTTCCACAAACTGCTCTGGTTGCAAAATCGCGTTCAACAGCGCGTGTTTGGTCCAGTAGTGGAAGTGCTCGGTCAGACGATAGGTGGTTCCGACATACGGGAACTTATCGGCTTTACCCAATGCTTCGGCGTCGTCTTTAAAGATACGTGCAGCCGGGTTCGAGATAACGTTTGGATGCAGCGGGTTAGTTCCCAGCGGCGTTTCAAACGGCTCGTAGTGTTCCGGGAACGGACCTTCCGCCATCTTATCGAGGGCAAACAGACGCCCCATGCCTTCCTGCTGCATGATAAACGGCCCGACGCCGCTACCCGGAGGCGCTGCGCTGTAGTCCGGAATATCCCAGCCGGTCCACTTAGTGCCGTCCCATTTCAGCAACTGACGCTTCGGATCCCACGGGTTACCCTGCGGATCTGCGGAGGCGCGGTTATACAGAATGCGGCGGTTAAGCGGCCATGCCCATGCCCAGCCCAGCGTGTTACCGAGGCCAGACGGATCGGCGTTATCACGACGCGCCATCTGGTTGCCTTCTGGCGTCCAGCTACCGGCGAAAATCCAGCAGCCACAGGAGGTTGTACCGTCATCGCGCAATTGGGCGAACGAACTAAGTTGTTGGCCTTTCTTGACGATAACCGCACCGGTTGCCGGATCGGTAATATCGGCCAGCGCCTTACCGTTGCTCTCCATCGCCACTTCTTCCGACTTCGGCTCATGCGGGATGGCGTAGTTCCAGGTCATGTTCAGCACCTGGTCCGGGTTCGCGCCACCCTGTTCGGCATACATCTTGCGCAAGCGCAGGAAGATACCGGAGAGGATCTCGCCGTCAGTCAGCGCAATCCCCGGGGCGTCCGCACCTTTCCAGTGCCACTGTAACCAGCGACCTGAGTTAACGATAGAACCGTTCTCTTCCGCGAAGCAGGTCGATGGCAGACGGAACACTTCGGTCTGGATCTTCGACGAGTCAACTTCGTTCAGCTCACCGTGGTTCTGCCAGAAGTTAGAGGTTTCAGTGTTCAGCGGGTCGATGGTGACGAGGAACTTCAGTTTCGACAGACAACCGATCACTTTGTTTTTGTTCGGGAATGAGGCAACAGGGTTAAAGCCCTGGCAGATATAGCCATTGACCTTGCCCTCTTTCATCATCTCGAAGTATTGCAGGACGTCGTAGCCTTTATCCCACTTCGGCAACCAGTCAAAGCCCCAGCTATTTTCCGCCGTCGCTTTATCACCAAAGAAGGCCTTCATCATAGAGACGAAGAATTTCGGGTAGTTGCCCCAGTAGTTTACCTGGCCTTCCAGCAGCGGTTTTGGCGTGTTGGCGGTAAGGTAGGTTTGCAGATCGGTCTGCTTCTCGCTTGGCAGCGTCATGTAACCTGGCAGGCTCTGCGACAGCAGCCCCAGGTCCGTCAGCCCCTGAATATTGGAGTGACCGCGCAGGGCGTTAACGCCGCCGCCAGCCATCCCCATATTGCCGAGCAGCAGCTGGATCATCGCCATCGTACGAATGTTTTGCGCACCAACGGAGTGTTGCGTCCAGCCGAGGGCATACAGGAACGAGGCAGTTTTATCGTGAGCACTGGTTTCTGCGATGTATTCGCAGACTTTCAGGAACGCGTCTTTTGGCGTACCACAGATGTTTTCAACCACATCTGGCGTGTAGCGGGAAACGTGCTGTTTCAGCAAGTTCCACACGCAGCGCGGATGTTGCAGCGTGGTATCGCGTTTGGCGAAGCCGTTTTCGTCCAGTTCATAAGTCCAGGAGGATTTATCGTACTTGCGTTTTTCCGCGTCGTAGCCGGTGAACAGGCCATCTTCAAAGCCGTAATCCTCACGCACGATCAGGCTAGCGTTGGTATAGGCTTCGGTGTATTCGCGGTTGAATTTTTCATTGTTCAGCAGGTACAGCAATACGCCTGACAGGAAAGCAATGTCAGTACCGGAACGAATAGGGGCATAGTAGTCAGCCACCGCCGCCGTACGCGTAAAGCGAGGATCGATCACAATCAGCTTCGCGCCGTTGTGAATTTTGGCTTCCATCGCCCAGCGGAACCCGACCGGGTGAGCTTCAGCGGCGTTACCGCCCATCACCACGACGAGGTTGGCATTCTTGATGTCGACCCAGTGGTTGGTCATCGCACCGCGACCAAATGTTGGAGCAAGACTTGCTACCGTTGGTCCGTGTCAGACACGCGCCTGGTTGTCGACCGCGAGCATACCCAGCGCGCGGGAGAATTTTTGCGTTAAATAGCCGGTTTCGTTGCTCGACGCGGAAGCACACAGCATCCCGGTGGAGAGCCAGCGGTTAACAGTCACGCCTTCGGCGTTTTGCGCAATGTAGTTTGCATCGCGGTCTTCTTTCATCAGTTTGGCGATGCGATCAAACGCCTCTTCCCAACTGATTTGCTGCCATTTATCAGAACCTGGCGCACGGTATTCCGGAAACTTCAGACGGCTTTCGGAGTGGATGAAATCCACCAGGCCAGCGCCTTTCGGACAAAGTGCTCCGCGGTTGACCGGGTGATCCGGGTCACCTTCGATATGGAAGATAGATGCTTTGGCGTTTTTTGCTCCGTCACCGAGGCTGTACATCAACAGCCCACAGCCTACGGAACAATAGGTGCAGGTATTACGGGTTTCGCGGGTGCGCAGCAGTTTATACTGCCGGGTTTCCGCGAGTGCTACGCTGGGTGCAAAACCCAGTGCCGCTGCCGTGGTGCCTGCCATACCGCCAGCGCAGATCTTAAAGAACTGCCTTCTGCTGACCTGCATGGATTGCTCCTTGTTTCGACATTGTCACGTCCCATTTACATTCGCTTGCTGCGTGTGCAGGGAGTGGGAGTTATTTTTCTTTGCGGAAGGGGCCGCAAAGGTCCAGAATTGGCTCAATTTCCCTCCATCCAGGAAGGGTTTGTAACAGAATACCATAATGTTGGTGTGTGTGTTCTTATCTGGTTAAGAGAAAGTGAAAAAAACACAGCAAAAAGAAATCGAAAATGTGACAAATATCACAGGTGTTCGTCAAATTGAGTTATGGCGGCGTGATGATTTACAACACCCACGGTTAGATGAGGTCGCGGAAGAAGTTCCCGTTGCGCTGGTCTACAACGGCATTTCGCATGTGGTGATGATGGCGTCGCCCAAAGACCTTGAGTACTTTGCGCTCGGTTTTTCGCTTTCCGAGGGGATTATCGAAAGTCCGCGCGATATCTTCGGTATGGATGTCGTTCCTTCCTGTAATGGTCTGGAAGTGCAAATTGAGCTTTCCAGCCGCCGCTTTATGGGGTTGAAGGAGCGTCGCCGGGCACTGGCGGGACGTACGGGATGTGGCGTGTGCGGCGTGGAGCAACTTAATGACATCGGAAAACCGGTGCAGCCGCTACCGTTCACCCAGACGTTTGATCTCAACAAACTGGATGATGCATTACGTCATCTCAATGATTTTCAGCCAGTGGGGCAACTGACCGGTTGTACTCACGCCGCCGCCTGGATGTTGCCATCTGGCGAACTGGTCGGCGGGCATGAAGACGTGGGTCGCCATGTGGCGCTGGACAAACTGTTAGGCCGCCGGTCACAAGAAGGGGAAAGCTGGCAGCAAGGTGCGGTGCTGGTTTCCAGCCGTGCCAGTTATGAAATGGTGCAAAAGTCGGCGATGTGCGGCGTAGAGATTTTGTTTGCGGTGTCTGCCGCGACCACGCTTGCTGTAGAAGTGGCTGAGCGCTGTAATCTGACACTGGTAGGTTTTTGTAAACCGGGTCGGGCAACGGTTTATACCCATCCGCAGCGTTTGAGCAATTAATTAAAATAAGTCCTGCGATATATATTAAATTACAGGACTTATTCATTTCGTGAATTTTATTATTTTATTTATAAACAAAATGCGTGTAGTGGCGTTTTCTTTTTTCATTTATTATGTTCACTCTCTTATCTATATATTTATAAGGCAATTAAATGAAAAGGAATTTATTATCTTCCGCTATTATAGTCGCCATCATGTCCCTCGGTCTGACGGGTTGTGATGATAAAAAAGCCGAAACAGAAACGCTCCCGCCTGCCAATAGTCAACCTGCCGCACCAGCTCCTGAAGCGAAACCTACTGAAGCTCCCGTTGCAAAAGCAGAAGCTAAACCTGAAACACCTGCGCAACCGGTGGTCGATGAACAAGCGGTTTTCGACGAAAAAATGGATGTCTATATCAAGTGCTACAACAAGTTACAGATCCCGGTACAGCGCAGTCTGGCGCGTTATGCTGACTGGCTGAAAGATTTTAAACAGGGGCCTACCGGTGAAGAGCGTACTGTTTATGGCATCTACGGCATTAGTGAATCCAACCTCGCTGAGTGTGAAAAAGGCGTAAAAAGTGCTGTGGCGTTAACGCCTGCGCTGCAACCAATTGATGGCGTGGCGGTGAGTTATATCGATGCTGCCGTGGCGTTGGGTAATACCATTAACGAAATGGATAAATATTACACCCAGGAAAATTATAAAGACGATGCGTTTGCGAAAGGGAAAACGCTGCACCAGACATTCTTAAAAAATCTGGAAGCCTTTGAACCTGTAGCCGAATCTTATCATGCGGCGATTCAGGAAATTAATGATAAGCGTCAGCTTGCGGAACTGAAAAATATTGAAGAAAGAGAAGGGAAAACATTCCACTACTACTCTCTGGCAGTCATGATTTCAGCGAAACAAATTAATAACCTGATATCGCAAGATAAGTTTGATGCAGAAGCGGCAATGAAGAAAGTGTCTGAACTGGAAACGCTGGTGGCGCAGGCCAAAGAAGCGGATAAAGGCGGCATGAATTTCTCGTTTATTAATTCGGCAGGCCAGTATCAACTCGAGGCTAAAAAATACGTTCGCCGCATCAGAGATAAAGTCCCGTACTCTGACTGGGATAAAGAGCAACTTCAGGACGCAAACTCAAGCTGGATGGCCGAAGACTCATTTCCACGAGCGTTATGCGATTACAACGAAATGGTCGATGAAATATTTCAGTTAATTGTAATCGCGGGGCGGGTTTGTGATGAGCACGGATATGTCACGAAGTCGTAACAATATAAAGCAGAGTGAAGGATAAATTTTGTGAATAAAGTATCATTATTTAATGATTTTGTGAATGTTAAAATATCTCAGATAATTTGTTTAAGCGTTATTTATATTTGTGGCTTATGAGTCAGCGTGAATCATATCTAATATTTTTTACGATATTTAGTTAAAAACGGCACTATTGTTATATTCCTCACGTTCCAGGAAATCAGCGGATTTACTCATATTATATGGCGGGATACTATCCATCGGCCTGCTGAAGTTGGATTAAAAATTCGAAAGTGCACACCTTATATTTCTCTATATACGTATTCCTTTTGGAAAGCGTAGGGTCTCCTTTATTTCAGGGAACGTAAATAATGAAAAAATCGACATTATCTTTAGCCATCGGTTTATTATTGGCATGTAGTACCGGTATGGCAAAAACACAGCATTTAACGCTGGAACAACGCATGGCATTGCTGGAAGAACGCCTGGAAGCGGCAGAAATGCGGGCAGCAAAAGCAGAGGGGCAGGTTAAACAGCTTCAGACACAACAAGCCGCCGAGATCCGCGAAATTAAAACCGCACAGGGCAACACGCCGGTAAACGGTCAATCAACGACGGAGTCAGAGAAGAAAAACGCCACCCCGCCTAATCTCCTGCTTTCAGGGTATGGCGATTTAAAAATCTACGGTGACGTAGAATTTAATATGGATGCGGAAAGTAATCATGGCCTGCTGGCAATGACCAACGCTGATGTGAATAGCGATCCCACTAATGAACAGTGGAATCTCAATGGTCGTATTCTGTTAGGTTTTGATGGTATGCGAAAACTGGATAATGGCTATTTCGCTGGGTTCTCCGCACAACCGCTGGGGGATATGCACGGTTCAGTAAATATCGATGATGCGGTTTTCTTCTTTGGCAAAGAAAACGACTGGAAGGTCAAAGTAGGCCGTTTTGAAGCCTACGATATGTTCCCGCTGAATCAGGATACCTTTGTTGAACATTCCGGTAATACTGCGAACGATCTTTATGACGATGGCAGCGGTTATATCTATATGATGAAAGAGGGCCGCGGGCGCTCTAACGCTGGCGGTAATTTCCTCGTCAGCAAACAACTCGATAACTGGTATTTTGAATTAAACACGTTACTGGAAGACGGAACATCTTTATATAACGACGGTAATTATCATGGACGCGATATGGAACAGCAGAAAAATGTTGCTTATCTGCGTCCGGTAATTGCCTGGTCGCCGACGGAAGAATTCACCGTTTCCGCAGCGATGGAAGCGAACGTGGTAAATAATGCTTATGGTTATACCGATAGCAAGGGTAATTTTGTCGATCAGTCCGATCGTACCGGTTATGGCATGAGCATGACCTGGAATGGCCTGAAAACCGATCCGGAAAATGGCATCGTGGTTAATCTTAATACCGCCTATTTAGATGCTAATAATGAGAAAGATTTCACCGCTGGGATTAACGCGCTGTGGAAACGTTTCGAGCTGGGTTATATCTACGCACATAATAAGATTGATGAATTTAGTGGCGTGGTTTGTGATAACGATTGCTGGATTGATGATGAAGGAACATACAACATTCACACCATTCATGCGTCTTATCAGTTCGCTAATGTGATGGATATGGAGAACTTTAATATTTACCTCGGCACGTATTACTCCATTCTGGATAGCGACGGCGATAAGATACACGGCGACGATAGTGATGACCGTTACGGCGCACGCGTTCGCTTTAAATACTTCTTCTGATGAAAGGGCGGTGCTGGATATTTTCCGGCACCGCAACTCATTAAGGCAGGTAAAACACTTCTTGCAGCTCGCTACTGACTGGGCTGTTATCCGCATTAGCGGGCATAACGTCGGTCATATATTTCCACCAACGTTGGCAAACATCTGTACTGGCAACCGCATTCCACCGCTCTTCAGATTCAATCTCTATCGTGGCAAATAGCAGATTACGCGCTTTGTCGAGATAGATGGCGTAGTTATGCGCACCGTGAGATT
>OBRO01000268.1_pt1 | contig 10050 bp, 9 predicted proteins | sample 1475671 | NCBI WGS metagenome assembly OBRO01 (sample SAMEA3360694, study PRJEB22359) | human gut metagenome | biome: ENVO:urban biome; feature: ENVO:human-associated habitat; material: ENVO:feces | place: Bangladesh | collected 2011
CGCATCATGTGTATCAGCCGTACCGTCTGCCAGGGCAGCAGCATGATGAGGAATCAGGGCTGTACTATAACCGTCACCGGTACTACGATCCGTTGCAGGGGCGGTATATTACTCAGGACCCGATGGGGTTGAAAGGGGGATGGAATTTATATCAGTATCCTTTAAATCCACTACAACAAATTGACCCTATGGGATTATTGCAGACTTGGGATGATGCCAGATCTGGAGCATGTACGGGGGGAGTTTGTGGTGTTCTTTCACGTATAATAGGACCAAGTAAATTTGATAGTACTGCAGATGCTGCGTTAGATGCTTTGAAAGAAACGCAGAATAGATCTCTATGTAATGATATGGAATACTCTGGTATTGTCTGTAAAGATACTAATGGAAAATATTTTGCATCTAAGGCAGAAACTGATAATTTAAGAAAGGAGTCATATCCTCTGAAAAGAAAATGTCCCACAGGTACAGATAGAGTTGCTGCTTATCATACTCACGGTGCAGATAGTCATGGCGATTATGTTGATGAATTTTTTTCAAGTAGCGATAAAAATCTTGTAAGAAGTAAAGATAATAATCTTGAAGCATTTTATCTCGCAACACCTGATGGACGATTTGAGGTGCTTAATAATAAAGGAGAATATATTTTTATCAGAAATAGTGTCCCGGGATTGAGTTCAGTATGCATACCGTATCATGATTAATTTTAGTGCTTTTATTAGTGGGGCCTATAAGGAGATTCAATGAAATATAGTTCAATATTTTCGATGCTTTCATTTTTTATACTATTTGCCTGTAATGAGACAGCTGTTTACGGTTCTGATGAAAACATTATTTTTATGAGGTATGTGGAAAAATTACATTTAGATAAATACTCTGTTAAAAATACGGTAAAAACTGAAACAATGGCGATACAATTAGCTGAAATATATGTTAGGTATCGCTATGGCGAACGGATTGCAGAAGAAGAAAAACCATATTTAATTACGGAACTACCAGATAGTTGGGTTGTTGAGGGAGCAAAGTTACCTTATGAAGTTGCGGGTGGTGTATTTATTATAGAAATTAATAAGAAAAATGGATGTGTTTTGAATTTCCTACATAGTAAATAATGCTGGCGCTGATGGATGCGGATGGAAACATTGCGTGGAGCGGGGAGTATGATGAGTGGGGCAACCAGCTGAATGAAGAGAACCCGCATCACCTGCACCAGCCGTACCGGCTGCCGGGGCAGCAGTATGATAAGGAGTCGGGGCTGTACTACAACCGGAACCGGTACTACGATCCGTTGCAGGGGCGGTATATCACTCAGGACCCGATAGGGCTGGAGGGGGGATGGAGTCTGTATGCGTATCCGCTGAATCCGGTGAATGGTATTGATCCATTAGGGTTAAGTCCCGCAGATGTAGCGCTAATAAGAAGAAAAGATCAACTAAACCATCAAAGAGCATGGGATATATTATCTGATACTTATGATGATATGAAGAGATTAAATTTAGGTGGGACTGATCAATTTTTCCATTGTATGGCATTTTGTCGAGTGTCTAAATTAAATGACGCTGGTGTTAGCCGATCGGCGAAAGGGCTGGGTTATGAAAAAGAGATTAGAGATTACGGGTTAAATCTGTTCGGTATGTACGGCAGAAAAGTAAAGCTATCCCATTCTGAAATGATTGAAGATAATAAAAAAGACTTGGCTGTAAATGACCATGGGTTGACATGTCCATCAACAACAGATTGCTCAGATAGATGTAGTGATTATATTAATCCAGAGCATAAAAAAACGATAAAGGCTTTACAAGATGCTGGCTATCTCAAGTAATCTATCAAAGATGATAATATTTATTTTTGCTATTATAATCATTGTTGTTTTATGCGTAATTACTTATCTTTATTTATACAAAGATGAATCTCTTGTAAGTAAACATTACATAAACTATATGGCAATACCAGAAAATGATGGAGTTTTTACATGGCTCCCAGATTTTTTTCCGCACGTAGCGGTGGATATATCAATATACACAAATGTAGAAGATGATTATTTTTTTCTTATTTTTCCCTAACAAATGATGATGGGGGTAGGTTTAAGAAAACATTGACAGTGAGGGCCAGGGAACAAGTGGCGAAAATCGTATCAAAGAATGATCCAGATACAAAAAAAGTGTGGTGTAAATATGGTAAGATACCAGGGCAAGGGGATGGTGTAAACCTTTTTTTTGTTGGTGAAATTAATGTTACGCATTATTTTATAACAAATATTGGAGCTGGATTGCCTGATGCTTGTGCAGAGTAATTGCTTGAATTAAGAGTCTATCCCATATCGAAGTCGTCAACTTCGTAGTGAGGAAAAGTAAAATTCCTGACTGAGAAAAGACATGTCGGCTATTGTGTAAAGCCATATAGCTCAGACGATGAATATCTACTCGTATTCAGTTGTTTATTGAGGGTGAGTTCCGACCCTGAAACAACAAATAAAATGAACAGTCAGAGAGTTTACATAGAATTGCACTGGTCTTTTACGATATCTGACATTGTGTAATACATATTCAGCCATGCATTAATTAAAATGTTACGTGTTTAATGTGAGTCCCTATCTGAAAATAAATAATCCTTCCGGATTAAAATAAATTCTTGCCGGGAAAGAAAGAGGAAATAAACCATTAGCGGAAAACCAGCGGCACGCCAGGGTGACATGCCCCAGTACGGCGGCCCGATAGTCCAGGGTTCAGCGGGGGTACTGATAGTCGCGCCGACTGCATCGAGAACTCCATACAACTTTTTACGGAACGTCACCTGATAAAATTTGTTCAGTATCGTCTTTTGAGATTCTCAAGGTTATGGAGTAACCAGACAGAACGGACACCACTGTCGGAGATAAAAACCCCCTGTTTACGCAGCTCGTTGCTGGCCCGGTGCTGACCATGTGTCGGGAAAGCGACGGCGTAATCAACAACAGCCTGTTCAGTTGCCTCATCGGTACGGTTCTTAAGGTTAGGAGCGCGGCGACTACGATTAATCTGCGCATCCACACCGCCTTCAGCGACCAGTTCGCGGTAACGATAAAACGTATCACGCGAAACGCCCATGATTTTACAGGCTTTTGATACGTTGCTGAGTTCTTCAGCCAGATTGAGCAAACCGGCTTTGTGTTTGATGACGGGATTGGCAGTATGAAGCATGAGAGTTACCTCTTGTTTTGGATAAGGATTCGACACTCATATCAAAACCGGTAACTCTCAACCTTTCAAGGCCATGTGTCAGATCAAGTCGCGACTAATACAAATACGTCCCTCATTACCGCGCCTTAACCCATTCCGCCACTTCCGCCCACTCACCGCGAAAGACAACTTTTTCCGCTTTTTTCTCAAGCTGATAGCGATACATCGGGTCGTAATATTCTTCAAGTAACGGCACCAGCCAGGCCAGATGACCGTCGGTGCTGCCGGTGGTGAGTTGCGTTGTCAGCGCCGTATCCAGCTGGGCAGCGAGTTCGTTATAGCGCTGTAACCCCAGCCGACGCTTAATCGCCGAAAGTCCGTGATGCAGGTATTCGCAATACTCCTGCCAGCCCTGTTCGTCGCCGTACGCGTGGGTAAAATCATGATGCATACGCAAGAAATACTCTTCGTTCAGGCGTTCAAGACGGATCTCAAACGGATCTTCTACCACCGCAATCGTCGCCTGAGTCATTCGTTCGCGCAGACATTCCGGCAGGTGATTCGAACCGATCATCCGGCTTTCATCTTCCAGCACCCACAGGTGCAAATCCTGACGGGCGTCGGTTTTTAGCATTTCGGCAGCCAGCATGTTTTCAAAACTCGCCTGGCTAAGTTGTGGTTGTAAGGTGCGACCAAACGCCGAACCGCGATGACGCGCCAACCCTTCCAGATCAACACCGTTCGGCTGTTGCTGCACTAACAGCGTTTTACCGCTGCCGGTACAACCGCCAATCAGCACTATCGGTTTTTGTGCCAGTTCAATAGTCGCCTGAATCGCGGTCTGGCGCAGTGCCTTATAACCGCCTTCCACCAGCGGATAATCAATCCCCGCTGCATGCAACCAGCTTTGCACAATATGTGAGCGCTGACCGCCACGGGCGCAGCAGAGAATACCTTGCGGATTTTGCAGGCACGCTGCCCGCCAGGCGTCCATGCGCTGCTGACGAATTTCACCCGCCACCAGTTTATGCCCCAGTGCCAGCGCCGCGTCTGACCCTTGCTGTTTATAGCAGATGCCAACGGCGGCGCGTTCATCGTTATTCATTAACGGCAGGTTGATAGCGGCGGGCATTGCGCCTTGCTCAAACTCGATGGGGGCGCGAACATCAATAATGGGCGTATCAGCAATCAGCAGGGCACGATAGTCCTGTTCCGTGTGTCTCTCTTGCATAGTAAAAAGTGAACCTCAAATCAGCTTGCGCGCTATTTTACGCGCCAACGCGCAAGGAAACTTGATTTTTAACTGCGTGGGTTGCCGAAAATTTCTAAAAATCCGCTGATTTCCGGCCTGCGCTGGGTAAACAAGGTCACAATATCTTCTACCGCTTTGCCGCTGCCAAATTTGCGCCATGCCAGACTCAATGGCGAAGGAGGGCGCATCGTTGGGATTACCCGGCTGACCAGTTGTTGATTATCGATCATTGACTGGCAAAGCGATTTTGGCAAAAAACCAATGCCAACGCCCGCCAGATGGGCGGCGATTTTCGTTTCCATATCGGGAACAATAATCTCTTTTTGCCCTGGCAATCGCCAGGCGACGCGTTTGGTTAAGGTGCGGGCGCTGTCTTCAATATTGACCGCCGGAAAGCGCCGCAACTGCGCTTCTGTTAGCGGCTCTTCAACGTTCGCCAGCGGATGATCCGCCGCCATGACAAAGCGCCATTGCACCGATCCTAAGGGATCAAGACTAAAGGTATTTGCCAGCGCCTCAGTTCCCGTGACGCCGATAGCCAGCGAAAAACCTTCGTACAATAGCGAGTCCCAGACGCCCATATAGATTTGTCGGGAGATGTGAAACTGGGTAAAGGGGTAACGCTCATTCAGCCACGCCAGCAACTGGGCGACGGCCTGGGGGTTGTAGAGCAGGTTGTTGATGACAATATTCACCTGGCGTTCCACGCCATCATTCACCTGTTGCAGCTCGCTTGGCATACTTTCCAGCCAGCTCAGCCAGTCTCTGGCCTGGGAAAGTAGATGCTCGCCAGCCGCTGTCAACGTCACGCTGCGAGTCGTGCGGAAAAACAGCGCCACTCCGGTATTCTCTTCCAGAAGTTTAATGCGATAACTGATCGTCGCCGTGGTTTTACATAATCGTTCTGCCGCTTTTGAAAAACTTCCTGTTTCAGCAACCGCAATGAAAGTCCGCAAGGTTTCTGGATCGAACATCTTCAGGTATCCCCTTTTAAATCCGCAAGTTGCGTGATTTTCTTATCCTCTGATTTATCAGTATTTTTACATGATAACCCTGTTCAATTTGTGGACTAAATCTAGTTTTGGAAAAATATTCCAACTTTTGTGTTGATGTTGTTCTCTTAAGGTTTTAGATTGCCTGTTATTGAAACCAAGCTGACCGGTCGGCGGTGGTTGAACGGAATTATGTTACAAGGACAAAAAGATGAAACTTCAGGTATTACCGTTAAGTCAGGAAGCCTTTAGTGCTTATGGCGACGTAATCGAAACGCAGCAACGGGATTTTTTCCATATTAACAATGGCCTGGTGGAGCGTTACCACGATTTGGCGCTGGTTGAGATTCTTGAGCAAGACCGTACGCTTATCAGCATTAACCGCGCGCAACCGGCGAATCTGCCGCTGACCATTCACGAACTCGAACGTCATCCGCTGGGTACTCAGGCCTTTATCCCGATGAAAGGTGAAGTGTTTGTGGTGGTCGTGGCGTTAGGTGACGACAAACCAGACCTGTCAACGCTGCGGGCGTTTATCACCAACGGTGAACAGGGGGTGAATTACCATCGTAACGTCTGGCATCACCCACTTTTCGCCTGGCAGCGCGTCACCGATTTTCTGACCATCGATCGCGGCGGCAGTGACAACTGTGATGTTGAAAGTATTCCTGAACAGGAACTCTGTTTTGCGTGACGCCTGCAACCGACTTGCATAAGATAAACGAATTGTTCATTGTTTATGCTCATTTGTAGGTCGGAGTTAACGTAGGTATGACGGAAGTTAGACGGCGCGGCAGGCCAGGACAGGCGGAGCCTGTAGCACAGAAGGGCGCACAGGCGTTAGAGCGGGGAATTGCGATTCTGCAATATCTGGAAAAAAGTGGGGGAAGTTCGTCGGTTAGCGATATCTCTCTCAATCTGGATTTGCCGCTCTCCACGACCTTTCGCTTGCTGAAGGTTTTACAGGCAGCGGATTTTGTCTATCAGGACAGTCAGTTAGGCTGGTGGCATATAGGATTAGGTGTCTTTAACGTCGGTGCGGCGTACATCCATAACCGCGATGTCCTCTCCGTCGCCGGGCCGTTTATGCGCCGCCTGATGTTACTTTCCGGCGAAACGGTCAATGTCGCGATCCGTAACGGCAATGAAGCGGTATTAATTGGTCAGTTAGAGTGTAAATCGATGGTCAGGATGTGTGCGCCACTGGGCAGTCGTCTGCCACTGCATGCTTCCGGTGCGGGCAAAGCGCTGCTTTATCCGCTGGCGGAAGAGGAGTTGATGAGCATCATTCTGCAAACCGGTTTGCAGCAGTTTACGCCAACTACGCTTGTGGATATGCCCACCTTGCTGAAGGACCTGGAACAAGCGCGTGAACTGGGCTATACCGTAGATAAAGAAGAGCATGTTGTAGGTCTGAATTGCATAGCTTCAGCAATTTACGATGATGTCGGTAGTGTTGTTGCCGCTATCTCCATCTCCGGGCCTTCATCAAGACTGACAGAAGATCGTTTTGTCAGTCAGGGTGAGCTGGTCAGAGACACCGCCCGCGATATCAGCACGGCGTTGGGACTGAAAGCACATCCATAATGTCTGTCGCATCCCGCTCTGCGGAGCGGGTTTTTTTGACAAAATTTGAAAGTTGGAAAATTTTTCCAATTAATAGAGGTAGGAATAAAATGGCAAAAATGAGAGCCGTTGACGCGGCAATGTATGTGCTGGAGAAAGAAGGTATCACCACCGCCTTCGGTGTTCCGGGAGCTGCAATCAATCCGTTCTACTCAGCGATGCGTAAGCACGGCGGTATTCGTCACATTCTGGCGCGTCATGTGGAAGGTGCTTCGCACATGGCGGAAGGTTATACCCGCGCAACGGCAGGGAATATCGGCGTATGTCTGGGGACTTCCGGTCCTGCGGGCACGGACATGATCACCGCGCTCTATTCCGCATCTGCTGATTCCATTCCTATTCTGTGTATTACCGGCCAGGCTCCGCGCGCCCGTCTGCATAAAGAAGATTTCCAGGCCGTTGATATTGAAGCAATTGCTAAACCGGTCAGCAAAATGGCGGTTACAGTTCGTGAAGCGGCGCTGGTGCCTCGCGTGCTGCAACAGGCATTTCACCTGATGCGTTCTGGTCGTCCGGGTCCGGTACTGGTGGATTTACCGTTCGACGTTCAGGTTGCGGAAATCGAGTTTGATCCTGACATGTACGAACCGCTGCCGGTCTACAAACCTGCTGCCAGCCGTATGCAGATCGAAAAAGCTGTAGAAATGTTAATCCAGGCCGAACGTCCGGTGATTGTTGCCGGGGGCGGGGTAATTAATGCTGACGCAGCTGCACTGTTACAACAGTTTGCTGAACTGACCAGCGTTCCGGTGATCCCAACGCTGATGGGCTGGGGCTGTATCCCGGACGATCATGAACTGATGGCCGGGATGGTGGGTCTGCAAACCGCGCATCGTTACGGTAACGCAACGTTGCTGGCGTCCGACATGGTGTTTGGTATCGGTAACCGTTTTGCTAACCGTCATACCGGTTCGGTAGAGAAATACACCGAAGGGCGCAAAATCGTTCATATCGATATTGAGCCGACGCAAATTGGCCGCGTGCTGTGTCCGGATCTTGGCATTGTCTCTGATGCTAAAGCGGCGCTGACGCTGCTGGTTGAAGTGGCGCAGGAGATGCAAAAAGCGGGTCGTCTGCCGTGTCGTAAAGAATGGGTCGCCGACTGCCAGCAGCGCAAACGCACTTTGCTGCGCAAAACCCACTTCGACAATGTGCCGGTGAAACCGCAGCGCGTGTATGAAGAGATGAACAAAGCCTTTGGTCGCGATGTTTGTTATGTCACCACCATTGGCCTGTCACAAATCGCTGCGGCACAAATGCTGCATGTCTTTAAAGACCGCCACTGGATCAACTGTGGGCAGGCAGGCCCGCTGGGCTGGACGATTCCGGCGGCGCTGGGGGTTTGTGCCGCTGATCCAGAGCGCAATGTGGTGGCGATTTCCGGTGACTTCGACTTCCAGTTCCTGATTGAAGAATTAGCCGTTGGCGCACAGTTCAACATTCCGTACATCCATGTACTGGTCAATAACGCCTATCTGGGTCTGATTCGCCAGTCGCAACGTGCCTTTGATATGGATTACTGCGTACAGCTCGCGTTCGAAAATATTAACTCCAGCGAAGTGAACGGTTATGGCGTCGACCACGTAAAAGTAGCGGAAGGTTTAGGTTGTAAAGCAATTCGCGTTTTCAAACCGGAAGATATTGCACCAGCCTTTGAACAGGCGAAAATCTTAATGGCGCAATATCGGGTACCGGTAGTCGTGGAAGTTATTCTCGAGCGTGTGACCAATATTTCGATGGGCAGCGAACTGGATAACGTCATGGAATTTGAAGATATCGCCGATAACGCAGTGGACGCACCGACTGAAACCTGCTTCATGCACTATGAATAAGGGAGATAAATAATGTTACGTTTCTCTGCTAATTTATCGATGTTATTTGGAGAATATGATTTTCTCGCCCGTTTTGAGAAAGCTGCGCAGTGTGGTTTTCGCGGCGTTGAATTTATGTTTCCTTATGACTACGACATTGAAGAATTAAAACATGTGCTGGCGAGTAATAAACTCGAACATACGCTGCACAATTTACCGGCGGGTGACTGGGCGGCGGGGGAGCGCGGTATTGCCTGTATTCCTGGCCGTGAAGAAGAGTTTCGGGATGGCGTAGCAGCAGCGATTCGTTATGCTCGTGCGCTGGGTAATAAAAAAATTAACTGTCTGGTCGGTAAAACGCCGGCTGGTTTCAGCAGTGAACAGATTCACGCAACGCTTGTAGAAAACCTGCGTTATGCCGCGAATATGCTGATGAAAGAAGATATTTTATTACTGATTGAACCTATCAACCATTTTGATATTCCTGGTTTCCATCTCACCGGAACTCGGCAGGCGCTGAAATTGATTGATGATGTTGGTTGCTGCAATTTGAAAATTCAGTATGACATTTATCATATGCAGCGGATGGAAGGTGAATTAACCAACACCATGACTCAGTGGGCTGATAAAATTGGTCACCTGCAAATTGCCGATAATCCGCATCGCGGCGAACCGGGAACCGGAGAAATTAATTACGAATATCTCTTTACGGTAATTGAAAATTCTGACTACAACGGTTGGGTTGGCTGTGAATATAAACCCCAAACCACCACGGAAGCCGGTTTACGCTGGATGGACCCGTACCGTTAAAACGTAACGCTATTCAGACAATGCTTTTTTAGGCCGCTAAGTTGGCAGGGGATCGTGTTGTCTGAATTCAGGAAAAGCGAAATTTAAAAGAGGTTAATTATGAAACTGGGATTTATTGGCTTAGGCATTATGGGTACACCGATGGCCATTAATCTGGCGCGTGCCGGTCATCAACTGCATGTCACAACCATTGGTCCGGTTGCTGATGAATTACTGTCACTGGGTGCCGTTAGTGTTGAAACTGCGCGTTTGGTAACGGAAGCATCGGACATCATTTTTATTATGGTGCCGGATACGCCACAGGTTGAAGAAGTTCTGTTTGGTGAAAATGGTTGTACCAAAGCCTCGCTGAAGGGCAAAACCATTGTTGATATGAGCTCCATTTCCCCGATTGAAACTAA